>Ga0302274_10000007_pt1 | contig 247905 bp, 279 predicted proteins | sample III_Bog_N2_1_FD_198755 | JGI IMG/M metagenome (GOLD analysis project Ga0302274, IMG submission 198755) | Peat permafrost microbial communities from Stordalen Mire near Abisko, Sweden - III_Bog_N2_1 | ecosystem: Environmental > Terrestrial > Soil > Wetlands > Peat | place: Sweden: Abisko...
TGTAGTCATATCCTCCACGAACTTTGAAGCGTCCAAAAGGTGGAGTAACACTCGCTTCCCATTTGGAGTTATAGCTACTCCTCCCTTTTTCACCTTTACAATACCAAAGCTAGTACAGACGACTACCATAGTCTCAGCCAACTGGCTAACAAGGTCGCGTACAAACTCCTTCTGCTTTTCCTCCGACACAGCAACTCCAGTCTCATCGGTGACTTTAAAACGAAGGTGCTTTTCTAAGGGCTCGATCAAATACTCGTGTTGTGGATTATCGAGTTCATTCAGAAAAATGACGAACAAAGGCCGCATGACCTTTCCGAAGTGAGGATGAGCGCCATTCAATTGTTCGAAAATCAACTCACCTACAAGTAAGGTAACGCCAAATGTAGCCCCCCATTTATAGCCATCATACGAGCTAGGCATCAATTGAAATTCAGTCAATGTGGGGTACTTGGCATACTTCTCTAATAACTTTTTCTGCTCAACTAAAAACGTGTTGGCCTGTAGCCGGGGGTTTTCTTCGAGAGAGTTATCACTTATAAGAGCCATCAACTCATTCTTGGCCTGAGTTATGATGGTTTTCTGAAGGAAAAGAACCTTCTTAAGATCATCCACGTTTTTAAGCTGTACTATAGAATCATTCACCTATTTGCCACCCGTCCGCCCCTTTTACGTCCACCCTTTTTACCCTGAGGTCGAAATAACCGTGCCCCTAACAGCAATGTGCTATCCACCGTTGACACCATTCTTGAACTGGTTGCTTGCGCTTCGAGATACTCCCGAACATACCCGTTCGCACCGCCGCGATAATACAATGCAATGGATAGTTTTTCGAAAAAGGTCAGGTCTCTCCAAGATTTCATCATATCTATCTATTACGGAGTTTTCAGTAGTTTTGAAACTTCATCCAATGGAATGACTGACTTTTTCAGTCGTCGGATACCAAGGCGGAAGCAGTGAATACTCAGCCACAAAGAGGGTCTACGCCACAGCAGGATGGACATGCTGTAGGAAGTCTGTTCATTGATGTCAGAGAGCACCTTGCGGTCGCGAAGGCCCGTGGCGGCAAGGTGGTCATAATATCCCCTATAGGCGCGGAGCACAAACTGTGTGTGAAAGTCCAGTTCGACCGGGCTTGCCTGATAAGGGAGCAGCAAGGTTAGCAACGTATACAACATGTGTGCCTCCTTGGCTACACGCTATCTCGCTGCTGACCCCGGTTATTTAATCCCAAGCCTCAGCCAAAGGTAGCTCACCAAATTTGGAATAGTCCTGCATATTTCTGTAGAGCCACCCACCGTCACATGGTAGAAGTGGCCTCTATAAATATCAACGCACCATTCAATTTCATTGGTTTGTGATTTTAGCCGGAAATTGGGTGCCTGTTTGGTAAGAGAGAACCTCCGCTCACATACCAAAGCAACATCCATGGGGATGTGTGTTTGAACCGCAGTGATAACGGGGGCGACATCACGAGGTTGAGGGAATTTGGGGGTGCCTTTACGCAATTAGCCCTCAAACTCATCGAAGTTGGGATTGTCATTGGGTGGCCGGGTTAAAGACATGGAAACCCGTTCGTACTCCCGCGCCGCGTGAGGCCGACGCCGAACGTAAGCGATATTGGGACCGGGAGAGTTGCGTCCAGAATTTCATCAAGCGTTTTCATGAGCCTCCTTTAGTTAGGCCATACCACGGCGTCCATCCACCACTTTGGAAACAGTTTACCATTACGACCGAGGAAAGCGATGATAGCCGCATCCAGAATGAAGTGCTTCGCCTTATCCTCCTTGTGACGGTTGGAGCGGCCTGTAGCCTGTACCAGAGCCAAAGCAACGCGGCTGGCATACCATTCAGGGTCACGCTGCATACGAGCCTTGACATAAGGGTCGAGGCAGGGGAATGGTACCTTGACGATAACCGAGAACCGCGACAGGTCGTCCTTCAGGTCGAGCCCTTCCGTCATGCTTGGGGAGAAGAGAACGGTAGGGTTCTCAGACTCAATATGACGACCAATTGCGATGTCGCGGTCACCGCTCGTGTGGGTAAGCACACGGTTGCGAGAACCCATACTGTCGGCCATGAACTTATTCACCTTATAACTATGGGTGTGAACGATGCCCTTATGAGCGGCGAACTTATCCATAATCTTACCAAGGAACTCAGCCACTTTTGGCATAGCAACATCAATCGAAGGTACCTGACCAGACTGCCAGCACTTGCGGCACCCAGCACCCTTACGGTTCTCACGGCCAGCATCCTCAGGGTTGGAGCACTCCGGGCAAGCAACTTTGGTGCTGGACATGTTCGCAATCGGCTTGATGAATACAGGACGATTTTCAATCGGAAAGTCACAGTCAATGCGGCAGGTTACGGCATCATTGGCGTCGATGCCAAGGTTACGCATAAAGAACTTGAAATCACCAATGGTGGCCGACATAATGATGACCTTTTCGGCCTTGCTAAACAGAATCTCATCAGCGAACAGAGTGGCCGTCAAGGGCTTGATGATGAGGCAACCAAACTCACTGCTGCCCTTGGTCTCATCAGTATAGGTAATCCAGTCGATGATGTTTTCAGCGGCGGAGTTTAGGAAGAGTACAAGCTTGCTTGTGAATCGGCGAAGGCTGTTCAACTTCTTACCCAACTTGGTAGCGGCTCCGGTACTCTTGTCTTCCTTGAGGTCTTCCAGTTCCGATGTCCACGTCATGATGAGAGCCTGTGCAGCAGGAACAAAGGTCTCTGCCACCCACTCCACACCTTTGGTGGTCTGTCCCGGCTTCACAACGGGCATGGACAAAAAGTCGATACCCACCTCCTCGCAACGAAAACGGTTAATGACAGTGTCGGCTTGCGAGAGAATCTGTCCTTCGGTGTTGTGCCCTTCATCAAGAATGAGCATTTTACGAGGTGAAAGCTGACCGGCGTGGGTGGTCTCACCCAAGTAGTAGGCGAAGTTAGTTACGCCGAGGGGGTTTTTCACAAACAACTTCTTGGCCTCTTTATATGGGCAGAAGGAGCACCCCTTCTTCCCCTCTTCATCCTCAGACTTTTCGGTACGGCAGAGCATCCCACCCGTTTCACAATCCACAAACTTTCCGGTCTCATCATCTACAAACTCAGTGCAGGTATAATTCGAACGACCCTTGAGTTCCTTGAGACCGATGGACTCAAAATCACCCATGTACTGAGCAGTCAAACTTTTCTGCGGGGAGAGGATGTAGGCACCGGCTTCAAAACCGGGGCGAACGGGTTGAGTCTTGGCGTGAGAGCCAGCAGCGATGGCGATACCGGACTTACCAGAGCCTGTCGGGGCTTCGATGATAATGAACTTCTTGTTCTCGCGGTATGCCTGTTCAATGGCCTGAAATGCCTGTTCCTGAGCGGGACGGACCACAGGGAACGGAAAGTGATCGCGGATGTCGGAGGATGAAGCTAGATTGAGGTTCTTAAGGCTTCTCAGAGTCTCAGCTTGCGCCGAGGGGAAGTCAACCTTATTCGGAAAACCAATTTGAACTAGCTCAGTCATTTCTTCTCTCCACCATTAGTATACCGAAAACTCCACAGTTTTAGCTAGTTTTTAGGAAAAATTTTACACAATCACACAGAAGCAATCGGATGTGCAAGAGAACCCTTGAAGTTGTTCTTTTTCCAACAGTTGCCTGTGTTCCACTGACATGAATTCAGACACAGTCTCGGCCATCTCCGCTACCTTAGCACGGAACACATCGTCAGACACCCGTCCGGGGTAGACCGATGACAAACCACGCAATTTGCTGGCATAGACAGTGCAGACATCGGTAGGGAGCCCACTGGAGGCGTTGTTAGAGCACTGAGCGAACAAGGCAACGGTTTCTTGTATACGCTGGAGGGGGTTGTCTACATGGTTGTAAAGACAAGTTAATCTCACCCACAACTTCTGACAATCACTTAGACTATCCCATTGAAACGCAGAGCGAGATGTGAGAATAAACATCACGTCATCATACATTCGTTCGATTTTGAGGAAGTGTTCGGCTTTCCTAAACTCTTCAGGCTCCATACACAAGAACCTTTCACGGCGAGATGCTTTCTCCCGTTGCACAAGGAAAAGAGAACAGGCCGCTGAACCAGCATTGCCAATGCAGCAAAGATGAAGTTGAGCATAGGGTACAGCCGCAAGAGTCCGCTCTGTGAACCTTTTCCCTTGCTCGATCAATTCGCGGCGAAGGTCTGTGAAGTCACGCTGGGGCGTGTCCAATGATTCAATTTCAATCCTCATAGTCCTATAATACTAGGTTAATTTACTGATAAACCCACGTACTACCATTAAACAACACCATCAGGGTTGTAGAACTTGCCGGTGTTCCAGAACCAGCCGCTGTGCCACCCCAAGCAGGGCTACCTGAAGCATCTGAGATAACAGCCAATTGTCCTGCAACAGGCGAGACCGGGAGTGCCGAGTATAGCACAGGAGTTAAAACGACCTGATTAACTACCCTAGAGAGAGGGTAGGAGATGAAAGAGAATTGAACATAACTATTCGATGTCCCACCAACTTGATAGATAAAACCAAGCGGTTGAATCAAATTAGGGATAGTGGGTACAGCTAACTGAACTGAGCCGGGTTGTGTAGTGCTCAAATAAACGGTGGCTCCAACGTTGGCCGGAGCAAACCCAGTTGTAAACGGACAGCTAACGATCCCCTCAGTGGTGATAATGACTGTAGCATTCATAGCCGCACCTACTGACACAAACCCCATAGCGGGGGCATTATCTGTGGACAAAGCCGAAGCTAGTTTGGCGTATATAGTGGAGCCTGAATAATACAGACTTACCAATTGTCCCACTTGTAGAGCGACCGCAGCTTGAGCGATTACAGGAGTTGAACTGGTAAAAAAACTACCATCCAATGCCCCTTCAGCGTTAAGCAAAACAGGGGCGAAGGCATCCGCTGAACTCCCAGTGTATACGGAGACACCGGGGGTGATGTCAATCAGATTCGTGGTTTGATTAAAGATGCATAGCTTTGTAGACATTTATCGCGTCCTCGGGGGCCAGTGAACTCTTTTATTTTTCCATTCGGCTAACTCAGGAAACTGTTTGTCGGCATCAGTGTCATGCATCAAATTAGCCGGATTTGGAGGTGTCTCGTGATGGTCTCCGGGTTGAGCCGTGTCATCAATGTTCTTCTGATTCTCACGATTGGCAAGCTCTCCTGAACCCTCAAAAACCTCTCCGCTGATGTCATACCCATAGGCCGTTTTTCCTGTTAAACTGGAAAACCTGTTCTTAGAAGGACTACTCGCTGCACGTGTCAGGCTTTCTAAAACCCCATGAACCTTTGCCAAAGAATAGGACTGGAACAAAACGGCGGAGGAGAAATTTTCCGAGTTAGCGTACATTACAGAGATTTCGAAGTCATGACGTGCATTTTGCATATACCGCTTAACCATCGGCATCCAAGAAACTTGAGGGATAACATCCAACAGACTCAACACAAGTTCGCGGAGTTTAGGCTCTGTTTGTTTGAACAGAATAGAATCATGTTCTGGTGCCTTTAAACCCTCCCAAATCATGACGATGTCATTGTAAGTATCCCGAAGCCAATTAACATCCTGCGGCCATGTCTGTCCATCCTGAAGCAATTCATTACGAAACCTTGGCTTACTCTCCAGCGGGTGGACAGGCGAGGCGGCTAGTTTGGCAGGTTTCAATCTCATCGTAGGTTCCCTACAAGAGGAAATGAAAAGCCAAAATTTCACAGCTACCGGGTTTATAGTAGAGGCTGCTTGCTGATGAAGGTGTTTATCGAGTAGTTAATGTAGTAATTTTGTGCCCTTACTCGTGTGAGGGTGACCTTCCACAGGATGGAAGGCAGAGAGGCTGGGAAGCTCTGTTCCCAGCCTCTTTTTATATTTCAAATTCCGCGACCGCATACCTCGTCCACTTACGTTCCTTAGGGTACCCATGAGGGTTACACACTACTCGGGTTTCACCCAGCATGTAATCGCAAGTCAAGTGCGTATGACCATGCACCCACAGACGAGGCTTCTTATCCAAAATAAGCGGTGTCTCATCGGAAACAAAGAACCGATTGATGGGACTCTCGGCGTACATCCTGTTGGTACTCAAGTTTGAGGGAAGGTGATGAGACAACACAACTGTATCCGGGCGAATCAGTTTATTGCCGTTCTCACGAAACTCTGTGTTTTTCTGATACACCCAATCGTGAATATCCTCAATATACTTGAAGTCGTTCAATTGGTGCTCGTATATCTGGTTCAGCGGGTCGAATGGAAACCACATGGCTCCGCCGTAGAAATGAACACCATCAATCGTAGCTTCACTATTCTCCAACACAATGTAGTTATCCGGCAGAAGGTCGCGGATGAATTTCTCAACATCGGCACCCACCTTTGAACTGTAATATTCGTGGTTGCCAAAAGTGTAGAGCACCCATTTAGCTTTCTCGCCCAAGAAATCGAACACACGGCGGCACTCATTCCGCGTCTGATGAGCGGGGACTACGATGTCTCCGGGGAGGAAGAGGACATCCAAATCTGGAACGAAGGGGATGCGACCCAAGGCATCGAAAGGATTACCATAGTAGAACTCGGTGTGGCAATCCGAAATTAACTGGGCTTTCACTGTATACACTCCCGTTCCATATACTCGCCGTAGCACTCACCGCCCGGTTGATAGAGTGGAATCTCTGGCAGTAGCTTTGTGGGAGCCGACTTCACCTTCTTGACCGCTGCTTTCTTAGGGGATTTCGGCGGAGCCGCAGGAATTGGTGCAGCCCACAACTTCTCAAGAAGGGGTGTTGCCCGACGAATGAACTTCGCCCGGATACGCTTGCGGTGCTCTCTCCACTTCTTGAGACCGGCTTCGTTGTCTTTCCTGAGATAAGGTGCCCCGTACTTCGCCACATTCTTGTGGTGTTTTTCCAATATTTGTGAGGCTACTTGGTCGCCCAACTTCATGGCGAATCCTTTGGGAGTTGTATACTTCGTGCCATAATAGGTGACGGTCGTAAGTTTTTCGATTTTGATGTTCGACCACTCGTTGAAGAAGGCCATTAGCTCACCACCAGCTTACGGGACGGTATCACCATAGGAAGGGCACCTTCAAATAGCCGCAACGCCTCCTTGGTGCCTTCAGGGCTCCGGGGGATGAAGTGCTCGTACGTACCCCAACCGTTGGGAGCATTGAACGCTTCGAACCGGGGACGGTCACCCTTCATCAAGGCAAGTCCGGTGGTGAGCGGCTCGATTAGTTCCTTAGCCTTGGTGATGCCAAGCCGCTCTGGACGCCATAGGTGCTGGTAGATGCCAGCTTCCATCGCCATCTTGTTCAAGTTGTGGGTGATGTTCTGGTCGAAGACTACATCGGTTTCGGCGGACTTGCCGGTGCCGTCGCAATCGGGGCAGTTCTTGCAACGTTCGCAGGGAACCTCACGAGGCTCACCCTGTACTAGCCCCACATCTAGGCTCATGTCGTACCTTCTTTCTTCAATACTCGTAATCCGCCGCCACATAACAACTCTTCTGATTGTTACCCCCGTCCACGCGGTTCACTCTTGAAAGGATAGCTGCCTTTAGGCCAACCTCCCCAATCAGGTACTCTTCTAATACTCAGAATTTGGTGTCGCCGATGGGAATCGAACCCACCATCATCTGATTGAAAGTCAGAGGTCCAGACCGATAGACGGCGGCGACAAACTTAAATCCGGGTGCCTTACGTTGACTCCTCGATACACGAAACTCATAACTTGGTGCCGGGGTAGGTATCGAAGCCTACAAACTCACAAAACCCGTTCGCATAAACGGGCATACTTTGTGATGCCTATGGATGCCTCCAGCGAATCTACCAATTCTTCCACCCGGCGTAGCTTGGTGCCCTCGGTAGGAATCGAACCTACGACTTCTTCCGTGTGAAGGAAGCACTCGTACCGCTGAGTTACGAGGGCGAAACTTATTCTCAAGGAGGGGCATCGAACCCCCATCTCCGCCACGAACGGGCGGTGTCCTTACCGCTTGTCACTCCGACATCAGAGGCTATTACTAGCTTGGTGCTGACGGAACCCAGTTACATGCTGCTCAGTATATCGACAGCGGAGCAACATTTACCCGTCATTGCTCTGCCATGTTAGACGACCTTGAAACTTGGTAGCCCTAGAGGGAGTCGAACCCTCATTCTCACCTTGAAAGGGTGCCTTCCTAGCCGTTAGAAGATAGGGCCATAAACTACCACCGATTACTTGGACGCGGAGACGAGGATTTAACTCGTGTCTCAACCTTTGCAGGGTCGCGCCTGATTCGCCTCGGCCACTCCGCATTAAAAACTCTTGCTTCTGCTGGCACACAGGCCGCACAAAGGTGCTTTGCCTCGTGCTTGAAACTCTGTCCCGACCCCGTCTCGAAAACTACAGTGAAGCCAATATCATCGAAGTGTGGGCACTCTGGTATACCTTCCAACTTGCAGAACTCCGATAGTTCATAAGCCATCACCATCGTGATCCTCAGGGTGGTAAGCATCCCACACTTTCAATACCGCAATCAAAACAAAAATACCAATCAAAACGAAAAAAGTTCCAACATCAACGTGCCCGGTGAAACCATACTCGGGAGTCCATGGTGCTTGCATAGTAGACCTCTACTATGCTTCTCATATTTGGTAGCCCTACGGGGTGTCGAACCCCGGTTGTCAGGTTGAGAACCTGCTTTCCTAACCGCTAGAAGATAGGGCCAAACTACAAACTAGTGACGAGTGAAGGATTCGAACCTTCGTTCCCGCCCTTCGCATAAAGCTACTAAGCGAGTTTTTAGGCCACTAAAGTAACCCGTCAAACTGGAGCCGAGGGGGCGTGGTTATCCGCCACGGGATTTCCCTTACTCGGCATAAACTCGATTAACTGCGTCCGTCTTCACTTTACTAGCCACCCGCCAAGGTCATGGTTGGGGAAGCAACTTTCGCTAGAGCTATCTTGGTGACCCCTACTCTTCCTTTCGGTACCATGGGTATGGGTCAGAGCCCATAAATCACCGCAGCCTTCACAGCGTGACAAAGCGACTTGCCACTTACGCACTAAGATACACCGTGTTCTGTAATCACACTATGCACTGTGAAACTTGGTGGATGTGACAGGAGTCGAGCTACACACCCAAAACCTCTTCTACCGCTTCATCAACGGTGGCGATGGCAATCACTTTGCCAGTTTCTGTCGTTCTCGGCCACCGTAGTTTACCTATGCATTCATCACCCTTATACACGCAGATACTGTACTTCCCGCTTCTCTCACCATCGTTCTCACATAGTGATAAAGTCGGGTCTTTCGAAATTGCAATTACTGCGTCAATAAAAGTCATTCACCCTCATCCACCAACTCAACCAAGAGTTGTATAGCTTCAATCTCGCGGTCTCCAACCTGTGAGACCTTACCTGTTACTGTGTCCGTGACCTTGAGCGGCCATTGCTTTGCCTTGATGTCGGCGATGCTGACAGTCGGACAGCTTACTAACGTGAACTCAGGTACACTATACTTCATTCAATCCACACTTCTCACAAAGGTCAGGGTCGTCTTCATCGCTGAGTGGTGCCTTACAACTCAAGCACCGCTTGTATGTGTCGGGCTCTTCCAACCCCGCGTACCACGGACTGCAAATACATTCACCCACACAAACATCGTTTTCGCAAACCGCGTTGAACTTCATCTCTTCCTAACTATTCATGCAACAGGTGGGATTCGAACCCACGGCGTCCATAACAATCCGCCAGCGATATAGGCCCTTAACCATGAGACGTGGAATGCTCTACCAACTGAGCTACCATTGCACAAACTTGGTGGACGCAGGGGACTTGGCACCCCATCGCTCGGCGTTACCACTATGGACGCCCACATTTCAATTCCTTAAGCCGAGTTCCGGACTTAACTTGGTGGAGCTATGGGGACTCGAACCCCACTGGATTCCTCATTGCGAATGAGGTGAACACCCCCGGCATTCCCTAGCCCCAAACTTTCGGGAGGAGAGGTTCTACGCATCTCACACGTTGAGAGCAAATCCCCTCTATCTCCCTGCATCTGTCAGACTGTCGTGTAGACACGGAGAGATTCGAACTCTCATTTCCCCTCGATAGGGGCGTCCTACCATTAGACGACGAGCCTCAGCCCGACAAACCCTTAACCCAAACACTTACCGAACTCTTTGCAACCCCGAGTAAAGCTGCGATTTGGGCTTTACAAATTCCTTGTTCAAACAACTCCTGCGCTTTCATTCGTTCAACCGCTTTTATATTTCTCAACCTTGCGGCGGCGGAGCCTATCGCTGATAATCCTCTTTGCTTTGCCATCTCCGATGACCCACGAGCGCCACTACGATTGAAATTGTTGCGAATCATATCCCGATAGTTAGCGTCTGTCTTCCAACGCTCCGCGCTGTTAGTCCTATTGGCCGCTCGAACCCTCCACCCTTGGTTGGGTTGCTGATTTATCCAGTCGAAGCCACCACTCCCACCTTGTCTCAGGTTGTAGCACAAAGGGTCGGCTCGATACGTTTCAATCAGTTCGTATTCTTTAGCAAATGCCTCCCCTGAGTTGTCGAAGATGAAGCACACGTTCTTTATGAACGACTGCTCACCGTGCTTACGAATCGCCGCCTTCAGAACCTTACCTGACCCAAGGTACCCGTCGTACGGGTTCTTGGTTTTGTGGACGCCGAAGTAATACTTTCCGTTCACCAAATTCTGTGTTCGATACACTGTGTAAAATATCATGAACCTATCAGCCTCTCAGGTTTCTGAGGACTTAACCTCTACTAAAGAGGTTGATAGTCACGAATGTGCGCCTTGTAGGAATCGAACCTACGGTCCCTTCCATGTCAAGGAAGTGCTCTAGCCGCTGAGCCAAAGGCGCAAAACTAGTTAGCGGCTGCAAGCGCGTCCGTCCTGCATTTAATCCCTAAACCTGAGGGAACCACACTTTAAAGTTGGCGGGGACGACGGGGCTCGAACCCGCGACCTCTACCGTGACAGGGTAGCGTTCTAACCAACTGAACTACATCCCCAACTTCAAACTGGCGGAGACGGCGAGGGTTGAACTCGTATATTCTTCCGTGACAGGGAAGCCCATTGCCATTATGGTACGTCTCCTCAAGGGTGTGTTCCGCAGCTTTTAGTTCTCACTGCAAGCCCTAAGCCCGTGCGCCTTTGTGCGGTACGACGTTAGGTGCTACCCTTTGAAACTTGGCGGGGCTGATGGGACTCTAACCCACGATAGACGGCTCGACAAGCCGCTGCATTAGACGCTATGCTACAACCCCTTGGTGGACGTGTCGTGCCGCTTACGCTGTCATTTAACGACCGGGTACCTCATCTCTCTAATTACGAGTGTGCTGTTCAACTGCACACACCCATACGATTTGAGCTACCACAACAGTGTCGTTCAGTAGAGCCATTTGGCTGGATTGTTCATACCCGAAGGGAACTCTCCGGCATCACATCCTCTACTAAAATTTGGTGGACCTAGAGGGGATTGAACCCTCGACTTCTTCCATGCCATGGAAGCACTCTCCCACTGAGTTACAGGCCCCTAAAACATCAAAACCTTTTGCCACTGTTCAGCATATTTATCCTTTCTAATACCGAGGGCTCCGTCAACAGCAGACGTAAATTCTCATTCGGCTGTGTTGGCCTTTCCAACATTGCAACAAACTCTTGCCACTGCTCAGGACTGAGGCGAATGTTGTTCTCTTCACCAGCCAGTCGGGTATGAACGCTTCTCATGTCGGCATCGAAGTTAATCTTCATCGCTCTCCTTTCAAATTGGAGGCGATGATGGGATTCGAACCCATGCATAACGGTTTTGCAGACCGCCGCGTTAACCACTTCGCCACATCGCCTATAACACCAACAAAACTTGGAGCGGATAGTCAGATTTGAACTGACGGTGACAGGGTGGAAGCCTGTTGCCTTACCGCTTGGCTATACCCGCTTTGAATCAGAGATATTTTCGTACCTCCAGTGGTCCGAATCGGTAGCTCTCATATGAGCTACATCCCCACATAAGAGAACTGTTCAATCGGAAGGTCTTTCCAAAAGACCAACTCCGCCACCAGAAATAGTACCTCCACATATCTCCTCAATTTCTCGACGCCTCTCCGCCGTGCCACACCACTTTAGTCCGCAGGACTCGGTAGGTGTCACCCCGCTTAAAACTCTGCACTAGACTTATAGCCGGAGTTCTGTCCAGAGGGTTACCCCTCCTGTACAATCATTCGTCTCGGCCAGCCGTTACCGTCTGGCTCTAGCCCCCAACCCGCCGATTCATAACGGTACGAGCAGTACCTGTCGGCCTATTTGAGGTTGCACCGCGTAGAGATTGCCCGTTTCACCCGAATTTAATCGGCTCGTCTCTGTTGCTCTAATCGTCACACTCAACATCGGACGGGTTGTTCCCATAGGGTTGGTGGAAATCAACCAGACGTATAGCTGCGTCCCCTTACGCTACGTCCCCGAACAAGTGTGCTAGGGTGTTACCCTATACGCTGCTCTGTGGTGCTCCGAACTTCCTCGAAGTGGTATTGCGCCACGTCGCGATTGTCCAGTCTAGTGCATACTTAATGAAACCGAGGCCGAAGCTGTTACTGTACTGCCGACGTGCGCTGTACTGCCACGCTACGAAGGTAAGCACGCATCTCGTCCGAGAACTCATTGAACATCTCACCCTTATCCAACCAGTGCAAAATGGTCTCCCAGTTCTCTTCCTCAGGCGTCCACTGACCCTCCAAGCCGTAGCAAGAGCAGTGACCGCCACTTACTGAGAACAGCTTCCCGTCCTTCTCGAACAGAACGAATGCCGAACCCGAATAGTCCTCGTAGCTATACACCGCTGCGTAGACCAACGCATCCTTCAATTCATCCTGACCAATATTGAACTGGTCGCATACATCCTCAACGCTGCCGAACCTATCTACAAATACTTCCATCGTTTTCTCCTTGTGGTACAAACCATCGAGAGAAACGGTGAGGTAATTGTTCGACCTCGGTTTCAAATTTGGTGGACCGTCAGAGATTTGAACTCTGCTGATATTCTGTGTGCAAGACAGATAAACACTCCTAGCATTTCCACGGCCCAATATTGTCAAACATCATGTAATCACCGGCTGGCCGGGATTAAAAATCTTGGTGGCTTTGGCTCACGCCGGGGCACCACCCGCGCCCCTCGAAGTAAACTTACCCAGTCTTGTGGACTGGAGTCTTGCTCCAGAGCTTGGAGCGGCTGGTGGGATTCGAACCCACGACCTCTTCCTTGGCAAGGAAGCGTTCTACCACTGAACTACAGCCGCATATACTTCAATACTGCAAAAACCAAAACTTGGTGCTCCAAGTGGGACTCGAACCCACGATAGTCTGCTTGTAGGGCAGATGATTTAGCCGCTAATCTACCGGAGCAATCTTTACTGCAAAAACGAAAGGCCAGCCTTTTCGGCTGGCCTCGGTTTCGATTTCAGACTGGTTAGTTAGTCTTAATCTCTCCCGAGGCCATGGTATCCTCTCCCGCGCAACCGGCTTCAGCGGCTGCGACAGCTACGACTACGCCCACGACGCCAGTGTTCGGTGCGTCCATGGTGTTAATCGAAATGTTGGTACGGATAGTCATGGTGTTTGTCCTTCTGTTACATAATACGCAGAAAGTTGAAATTTGTGCAAGCTGTTTTTCATTTATTTTCACAGCTTATGTTTCAACCCACGCACCTGTACAAGGTGAAATTCCTCGGTGTGCTGCCTGTGTTGCACCACCCAAACTCGGCTTGACGTTAGTCTGGAACCGGACCATCGAACCCGGTATCTCCGAGGAACCCATAAACTGAGAGTACCACCACCCCGTTGTGGAAATCAACCCCCATGTGCCTTACGATAACCATCGGCTATCGAATTCAACAATGAAATGGATTGGCCTTTTGTCTCCACTTTCACTTTCCGGGTTCGAGGTTCCCGCCTGCAAACGATACTTCACCCTCGAATACCCCGCCAGTTGCTTCCCAAGAAGTATCACCTCATTCATAATACACAATTCAGAGGTGCTAACACAACCAAATTTGAAAACTCCCGAGGGAGGGACGGTTCAGTCAGGTTTATCTGTGCCGTCCAATCCTTCCCGAAACCCTTGCGGGTTTGCGTACCTGACGAATTAAATCCATAGTACACCAACGAGGAAGAAACCGCAACTACCTGCCATTTTTGATGACGTTTATCCATCCCTGTGTTTGCTCACTTACAGTAGGTGTGGGTTTTACCGTCTTGCGGGTTCGAGGCTTGGAAGTCTCGAACCGCTCGGTCTCCGCAGCGTACCGCACTAGAGCTTGCCGCAGATTCATAGCAGCCTCGTAACCCTCCAGTGCAGACTCACAGCCTTGGCACCGCCCTATAATGGCACCACGGCCATGTGCAGGGTTGTAGCGTGGGTGCTTGGGACACCGCAGTGTCAGTTTGCTCTTGGATACAGTCTTCAGCCGCAGCTTGGTGGCGTCGTCAAAGCAGAACTTCAACATGTCATCTCTCCTGTTGTTTGCAGTCGCAGTCTTCTTCGCAGGGTTCCATACTCAGTTGATACGCATCAATGGACTCCCGCACATCTTGTGTTCCCCAACAAATGTAGCTATGGGCTCCATTACCCAAGTGATGCCCCTCTTTGGCGAATAGCTCATACTCACCAGCACCAAGGTCCACCAGCGTGAACCCATACTTCATCGCCAGTTCAATAATCGTCAACTCGACCGGCGGACGCTTTGTGGTCGTCTTGGGTGTTGTCGGCTCCAGTGGAAAGTCAGCACCCCAAGCGAAAATCTGCTTGTACTTGCCGGGGTAGCGGCGATAGCGGGGGTGGTTCCGCATCTTGTCGTGGTCTACCCCACGAGTGTGGGCTAATTCGTGAGCAATGACAAAAGCAAAGTCCACCTTATCCGGGTTGTGTTTGCTTACCCGAACACACATGGAGTTTGACCGAAGCGTGGCGTACCCTGAGCTACTACCAGTACTATTGCGGGTGTATACTACCCGCACATGAAGAGCCGGGGCTCCCCGTTTACACAAGTCAGGCCGCTCATCCTTTGCCACATGTGCGATGAAGGCTTTGATATGGTCTGACCGCCAATGCGTTTTGTTGTTCAGTTCGATTCGCATGTCTTTATTATACACCCACAGGTGCCTTAAACCTCTGATTATACACGTTTTAAGGTAATGTTTATCGAACTCACCAACGTAAACCCTTTATTTTCAACAAAAAATTTTATCAAATTTTCCTCTTGACACGCTATTTTCCATTTTCGGTTATTATGACTGTATGAACACTAAATCGTCCCGCGAAGAGCGGTTTGCAGCTTGGACAGAGGAAATGATGAAGGCCGAGGCAACTGTCACGGCTGTGGTCAAAACGGTTGTAGACAAATACGACCCAGAACAGCTTTTGAAGATCGGTTGTCCTTCGGACGAGTATGATTCGGTATGTTCCATCATCGCGGGTGCGATTGTGCGGGAGGGGATGCATCAAATAACAAAGCAGGAGTTGGGAAACCTTATTGCCTTTGCATGGCAATATGAGTTCGGTCCATGGACAACACCTGTTCGTTATTACTCCGTGTTTTACACGATAGCCGAGGAGATTCACCCGTTGATTCCAGAGTATGACCTAAGAATCAACTCTCAGGTTCAGACTCTTCCATCTCCAGAATAATCTCAGTTTCATCCAAGCGGAGTCTTAGATAATCCTCATTGCATTGTTTTGCAAGGACACCAACACCCTCCACCATACCAAATTCGTGTGCTGAGATAAGAACTTCTCCACCAAATCGGTGAACAAAAACTGCGAGAAGTTGAAGTAATACCTCTTCTCGCAGTTCCTGTGGATTGACAATCTCAAAGCCGGGGTCACTCATCACGTAAACCTCTTGATGCTAAAGGGTCAGAAAGTTCAAGCGATGATTTTCTTAAGGCTACCTGCCGCCTGAGCTACACGGGCTGTCTCGCTTGGTGAAGCAACGATAAGGGGAGATATTTCAACCTCAACAAGAGCAATCTGATTACGTGGAAGAAGGGTGAATTTACCCCCCTCCTTCTTCAACATACCCACTTGAGAATATTGACCCATCATCTGATTGATGGCTGCTTCAGCCGCGTCAGCAGGACATTTAATGTCCTGCTCAACCACGGAGCCATCAAGTTTGGTTATAACGAAGTGTAGATTAGTTTCCATTCAATCCTCACTGGTTAATACTGGTTTTTAGTTAAACCAGTTCGCAAAACCCACCGGCACAGGCCAACGTCTCCTGAAGCTTGGTGTTGTCTTCCTCTTCGATGAGTTCCTTGTAGTCCACATCGACATACTCACGTTGAAGGTCACACCAATACTTCCAGTTGTGAACCTCCTTCAGGCAGTAGGTCATCTGCTTCCTGTCTCCCTCGAAATAGCGGTCAGCAAACTGACGAGCCCGACGAACCCAATCAGCTTTAGCCAAGCATTCCAGATAAGCCCTGCGGTCTTCGATAGTTTCGAAGTCAACATTCTCATCTGAAGTGGTAGCGATAGAATCACAATCCAAGGTGTTGACACCAGTAACGTAGTCACAAGCCAACCACAAGTTATCGTCAAACCGGGCAAGACCATCCACGATTAACCCTGATGCCATCAAAGAGCCGTCACCATACATCTTCACAATCTCAGCCGGGGTGTGAATAGCCACAAACGGAGCTTGTGGATAGTCAAGGTCTCCTGTGTTAGATAACAATGAAATACCAGCGAAATCCTCGCGGTGTCCATAGATGTATGCTTCCACCTCATCCCACTCGTTCGGCTTCACGTTGATCGTATTCGAAACGTTATGCCTCAAAAATGATTGAGCGCAGAGTTCATGATTACGCCCTGCGGCGACCCAGTTGTTTTGCGTCAAACTGACAAGCTCCAGTAACTTAAGCGCGGTTACATCCTTCTTCGTTCTTGCCCCCTCAGGGACTTCAATACAAAAGGAAATAATCTCGTCGGTACCATTTTTACTCCAGACACTTTTCTCAACCGCACGTGGGTTCCTCTGTTGAAAGAACTGAAGTGGGGCTTCAAGCATGTTGGCCTGTACACGACGGATATAACGCTTCGAGTGGTGAGCGTGAATACCTGAAGAAGTCCCAAGGATGCAGGACGTGGTCCCGGCTGGCTTAACACATGTGCAACGGGCGGCTTGACGAATACCAATTTTGGCGGCTATCTCCTTGTTGACTGCGACCACAAGTGCTGCCATCTCCCGTTGAATCTCTGGATCAAACAAAACCTCAGGACTGTCCATCATCCCTGTGATGGAAACACCTAGAAGAGCCTCACGACGCACAATATTCTCGGTGGTCACCCCAAGATATGAGAAGTCTGTGTAACCGGCCTGTGCAGTACCTATAATGGCAGCAGCACGAGCAGCAATAGCAAAGTCTTCCTTCGTCTTGCACTTCTTACCGTTAATCTCGCAAAGGTTGCAAAATGCCCACCCCGACAGGCCAGTGGTAAGGTCAACTGGAAACATCCCAATCTCACCACACGGGTTGTACATTATCTCGGTGGAGTCCGACCAGACAAATCCCGGTTCACCAAACTGACGTACCGACTCCATCAAATCATGAAAACTCTCCGGATTAGTAACACCTCGAACGAGCACGACTGAGTTGTTCGACCGACCACGCTGGGGGTTGGTGTAGTACCAATCTCCTGTTTTGGCCTTAATCATCAAATCATCGTTGGGTGAAAACAAACAGATGGTGGCAGAGCGACGAACCCCGCCGCTGAGCACAGCATCACTGGCGTGCATCATGATGTCATAAGCATCAATCGAACGAAGACGAGTCTGACCACTTGCTACACAGCGGTCAAGCAGTTCCCGAATAGCTTCAAGAGATTTCATCAACGGTTCGGAGCCGGGAGCCTTACCTACACCTGAGGATAGTTTCGAACCCTTTGAACGAATAAGGTCGAAGTTGAATTTCACTTCAAACCCCGCCCAGTCAGGAGAATCAGGATGAGGATGGTATGTGGCTAAGAGCACACCCAGAGCATCAGCCCAACCCTCAATGGAGTCAGGAATAACAAACTCACGAATAGGACGATTTACAAGGTTGGAATGGAAGTCAGGAAGTTTAGCGATATGGTGTTGCTGAACAGAGAAACCCACACCGGCTCCACAGAGAAGCAACCAAAAACCTTCTTGAAAAAACCGAAGCCGGTCACAATAAGAAACGGTGCAGTTATACACACGGGCGTGTTTACTGAGGGCTGGTGCTCCGGCGTATTGAAGTGCTCGTTGACTCCCAAGTACACGCTTTGCCTTGGATTGTTCAAAAGCCCAAGTTAGTTCATCAGTGATTTGGGGGTAGCGGGATAGGTGCATTTCTAGCACCCGGTCGATGGCTTCATTCCATGTATCTCTACGCTTCAAGTCAGAGTTGTAACGAGCGTATTTGGAATGAAAAGTGTAAGACTGAAGAGCCTTGATAGACATAGGTATGCGATGATTTCCTTAAAGGTTGAATGTCGGATTGTTTACCGCGACGTGGTGCGTAATTAGGGTTTGGAATTGAAGGACTCCACTTACTGGCGATTTCCTCTCATTATCCGATTTCGCAGTAAGACTGGAGTTTTGTACTCTATGCTTCACGGCTTAAATGGCTACTTTTCTCAATACCACTGATGTTTCTATTTTGTATAGAAAATCGAGGGTCTTACTCGATAGCTTTACAGTTGATACCCACACAGTTGTCCACAATTCGACGCCACACTGGCTCCCCCGTATTGTTGATAGCTTGGTTGTCGGTTTTGCACAGCCACGCTTGAAAACTTTCCTTGCTGCGGTGGTTGGTAGTTATTACAATTTGACCCTCAGTTTCATCAATTGCACAAATCAACTCAAACAGCTTGTTGGCTTTGAACTCTGTCAACCGGGATTTATCAATTTCCTCAATGACAACGCAAGAAGTTCGACCGAGTTGCTTGTTTTTCCGAATACGGTTGGGTGAAAGAGTGGGGGCATCTGCATCATCAGGGTGGTTCTGATAATCCAGCAGTGATTGAATGTATGTATCCCAGTTGATGTAATGAATCCAGAATGAATCAACATAAGTGTTGAACCCATACCTATCTTCGAGATGGTCATTCCAAGTGCGCTCCAATGCACTTCTAACCAAGGCGGTAGCGTAGGTAGTCTTTCCCGTGCCGGGAGCACCATAGAAAAAGTAACCCTTGTTCTGGTTGTCCCTCAAAAAGCGAATGATCCTCACTTGACGTTCTCTACTCATTTTGGAGTTGGAAGATGGCAGCAGTGATAACACGTTGGATTGCTGATACCGGCTAGGCAGAAGCCGTTTCAGGTAGTCTCTCTTCTCCTTCATCTTGACTTCGATAGGGCAGGGTTTATTTACAGTTTGGCGTCTTCCCGTGTCTTCTCCACCTTCAATCCATGTCTGAACCACAGGTATTTTACCCGTCCCTTTACAAAGGAAACACGGTTCTATGCCGAACATGATAGCATCGTAAGTTTTAGCAGAGATAGGATTATCAGGGTGATAAGGGCTCTCTACAGTGCGCCAGTAGGGGGCAGGAGGGTTGGGCTTGAAAGTACCCTGCTCCATCTCTTCGCGGATGCGTTCCAGTTCATCCTCGGCGTCTATCTTATCCTCTCGAAAAACATCTTCAAAATCGAGACCCTCATGGGGCTTAACTTCTTCAGTCATGACTAACCTTCCACCCTTTTTAATACCGCAGCGGCCTCAACATCTGAGGTAAATATGAAAAACTCGCAATCCCAAACAACTCCGGTGGATGCATGAAAGTAAGCCCCAAAATCAGCATAAGCACACAACCCTTTTTCGAAAAGAGAAGACACTCGGGCCTGACACGCCTTGTAATCAGCAGAGCCCACCATAAAACCATCGGCCTTTGTGTTACACCAGACATTAGCCGGGATGGACGAAACCCTTGTGTGTTTTTTGCCTTTCTGGTTAACCCTCCAAACTTTAATGAGACCAGAGGCGTGCTTAACTAAGGTCACCATCGGGTCATTGGCTTTCGCCAGATAATCCACGGAGGAGAATTTAGGATTATCGGAGGTGTTCTCCGTTACAGCCCACGTCATGAACTCTTTGAGTTCAGTAGGAGTGAGGCTGTGCTCTTTAAGTAAAGGGCGGATATATTTCACCCAAGGCATTAGGTTTGTTACTCCCATTAGTTGCTTGAAGTGAACAACACAGTCGGTAGCTTCCGGGTCTTTAGGCAAGTTCGTCATCTTCTTCCTCAATACTCAAATTACCTACCCTTTCCTGCTCAGTTTCGGTGAAGTTAGAATGTGATTCTAACTGTATATGTGACTGTGTATGTGTATGTATATGTGAAGGCATGGCTGGAGCATATGCTTGGACGATGCTCGTAGCAATGCTTGGAGCATCACCTGTAGCATCCTTACCCCATCTTGCTTTAGCGGCGTTTGATGCCTTCTCCGACGCCTTCTTAGAGCGTACCTTCTCCTTATCCACTCGCTTCTGATGCCACATACCCTCCCCATCTTGTTGAAAATACTCATCAAGAATTGCACCAACCACTTTTTCGGCTCTATCATTCCACAGTTTAGCAATCCTAATCAGGGTTGAAATGTTGTTGGGTAAGCATCCTCTTTTCCAGCAGTGGAGCATAAGCAGTAGGTATGCTCCACTGCTCTCCGCATCAAGGTGCATTGTGTCGGCCAGAAAATCGCCAATGTAAAACGGCATCCAGAAGTCTGCTGACTTATGCTCAGTAGCATCCGATTCGTTGGTAGTTTTCTTGCTCATATTCCAAGCTCTTCCTCAGTGAAATTCCCGAGTGTCTCGGGGGATTTATTGTCGCCAACCTGTTTAGTAACTCCGTCCTTCATATATTCAAACGCCCCGCTATTTGGGTTGAGCATCATTTTGATTGTGGGGGCGCGACGACCCTTACGTTGCTTAATCTGTTGAATTTCAATCTGGTCCCCCATTTTCATGTCGTCATCCGACCAGACAGAAAGACACAGGTCAAGATCATGTTGGAACTCAGAGACGGTAGAGATGGCATTCAAATCGTAACGAGCCTCCCCTTCCTCAGCCTTCTGAGCCTTCTTGTTGCCTTCACGGTTGACTTGAATAGGGGTAAGTACAACGAGCCCTTTGTTGCTATCAAACGAACGGGTAAGTCCTTGTACATCATGCACAAGCTTCTTTTGTGCTTGTTCACGGAATCGAGCATCACCCGGAGTATCCAAACGACCTATATAGTCAATGATGAGGATGTCATACTGGTTAGCTTTGTGGTTTTGATTGAGATGGTCAACAATACTATCCCAGTCGCGGAACTGCTGACAATCGAGGAGTCCCGGTAAATTCTTCCGAGTCTCAATGTCTTTCAATATCCGACTCAGGTTGGCTAAGTCTTGCGGTGTAATTTTGCTTTTTTCTCCATCCCAGTCATTTAGGGGTGGTAACTCAAAGTCATAATCAGGATGCGATTGGTGAAGGAACGCCATGAACTCCCAAATTTCTTGGGGGTTATGCTCTGTCGAGCAGTAAAGAATGTGCGCTCCCTGCTTGAGCCAGTTGTAGCAGATGAAGTTTGTCAGTGTGGTTTTACCATCACCTGACATACCCAATGCGGCAAGGAACCTCAAATTCTGCTTGCCTACCTTAACGCACTCATCTATATGTGGGAGGCCAATAGGGAATCGGTCACCTTTATTTTCCTTCAGCCGGTCAACCACTCCCTCGCGAATAGTTTGTGTCTTCTCATGGAGAATACCTGCGGGTGCGGGTATCTCAGGGGTGAAGTCTTGGGCAAGCTGTCCACGCAGCCATGAGATGGCAGCATCTGGTCCTGACTCTTTTAACTTGTCAGGGGTCTCATTACCATTGGCAATCCCACCAGCCACTTTACATTGATTTGCAATCCATCTTTTTCGGGCGGTTGCAAGTAAGGTATCAAACAATAGGTTATTATCCAGAGTAAGGTCTTCACTCTCTGACGTATATTCGGCCAACTGGGTTATGTTATCGTTGAGCCCCTCAATTTGTTTGAACTCTTTTATCTGGTCTGTGTTGTGGGTTACGTAATAGAGTAGAGCGCCTACACTTCCCGGAGAACGTTGCCGCTTCTGATAGTGTAGTATAACTGCTCGAAATGTAGGAAGGTTTACAGTCTCATCCCTATCACCATCTACCCAACGTCGGGCTATCCATAGAAAGGCCGACTTATTTTGCAGGTAAAAGGAGTATAGGTCTTTGGTGCAGAGACGATACACCATCTCAGTGAGGTAGGCTGGCATTGTTAATCCCCATTCATAGTCTCTCTTCCCCATCTTCATTGAAAAGAGAGGTAGGCAGTGATGGGGTAGCTGCCTACCATAGTGTTACGTCGGGGTGTACGTGCCCGAATAACCCTTAATACTCGGTTCGTGCGGTGACAGCGATTTTAGAGAAAGCGGCTTTTCGTTCATTCGATGTATGGAACAGTTAGAACAGGTTGAAGTTAAGCTTCTAAACTATACCTTTCAGTTCAAAAAAATGAGATGGCGTGAGCACGCCGCCATTAAGTTTGAGAAGGGTAAAGACCCCCAGCGAATTCTGTTGGCTCACGCTTTGTTGACGGTCTCCGGGATTAAGCCTAGTTTTGAAGAAGCTATGCGTGTGATGGCAGCAATCCCGGCTCCTTACGTGGACCGAGTGTTCAAGGTTTGGCGGAGCTCTTTCCCTCCGGCCCGGAAGTTTACTACATCCATGTTGTATTGTGCCCCGGAGCCTGTTCAATATAGTAAACAGGTTGAATTGGATGAGGGTGAAGAGGATGTGGTTCATGATAGGTCGATGCAAGAGATGGAGTCTAAGTTTGGGTCTCAGGAGTTAGCTGAGACCCGTGAGTTAGAACAGAGAATCCTACTCGCCGCCCAACGTAAAGAGGGTGGTTACCGTGGGGCAGTTAGAGCCACCGAGGATAAGAATGGTAAGTAAAAACCAACTCAGGAATGCAGCTAAGCAAAACCCCAACATCCCATCGGGTGTAGACCTGATGCGGAAAATCAATGAGGGGGTGTCTCAGAAGACTCCTAGTGAATACATCCAGACCGTCCGCACCTCTATTGTTGATAACTGTGATGAGCTTCTTGAGGTAGGAGCCCGTATCCGGCCTATGTTGGTTGAAGGTAAGCAGATTGGGTGGGTAAGAGGTATTCATCATACAGAACGTCGTAGGTTGTCCCGATGGTTGTTCGATTCAAACGAGTATCTCGTGACAGTTCTTACTCTGGCTACAACTCTTACTCGACCAGAGATAGAGGATTTAAGCCCATTGGAGTTCCGCAATCTGATTATGTTAGTTCAGAAAATGTCTGATTACGACATTTCTCTTTTCCCCTATATATCAGCGTTCACCAGTACATTTGTCTCCGAGAACCTGTGGCATGGTCAAGGAACACGTCTTACATCGTTTGAGAATCGAGTTATTGACCTCCCTGATGGGAACACTATGAAGATTCTAGTGCCTTCGGATCACGCTCGACTGTGGGCTTCTTTGTGTGTCTACCGGGAGCAAGCAAAGGTGCGATTGGATGCAAGCTGGAACGCCGTCTTGCAGGTTCGTCCTATGGCAGGAAAGAGTGTAGACCCCTTGGCGGCAGAGTTGAAAAAGACATCCCGGCAGCTTGCCGCGAATAGTATGGAACCATGGGAGAGCCTTGTCAAATCCCACGAGGCTACTGACCTCGATGATGGCTGGGCTCACGCGGAAAACTTGGAGACCCGTGAAGGTATGCTCAAGGAACTCCATGGTATGTTGGCGAACGACCGTCATGAGCAGCTTATGGCGAAGTTCGAGAAGCAGCAAATTGACGCAGCCGAGGAGCGTAGGAAGGCGATTGAAGCCATGTCTCGTCGTCGCGGTGGTCCGGGTATCAATGAAGAGACCATCCGGGTGGAGACAGATGCTGATGTACGTCAAAGGGAGAAAGACCTTAAAAAAGGTAGAATGGCTCCGGCTCCAATTGACCGCAGTAAGACGGAGACCACACCCAATCCGGTGGAGAGAATAAAGCGGTATCAGTGATTTTTATTTTAAGGACTTGAGGAACCTCAAGGTAGAGGAGTGATTTATGAAAATCAACACCACACGTTCGGTATCAAATGGCTTCGAGTTAGACCGGGACGACTCGATTCCCGGCCTACTCAAAGAACTTGATGCCTTCATTCATAATCCCGACGAGCATGAGCGGGTTATGGCCGCATTTGACCAACAACACTGCAAAAAGTACAGCGAGACTACAACCGCGACGGCCAAGGTCGAGGCCATTTGAGGTAATCATGACCATAACGTTCAATCATATAACCCCTCACGTCTCTATCCATCGTGTCATATTGATGGGTACAAACTTCAAGATTTGCTTGGTTGAATTGCTCTTGAATGCTTAATCGTTTTGGCTTGGGTTCCTTCGGTGGGTCAAATAAACGATGGCGGATATACCGTTGCAGGATGCCGACGATGAGGAAGGCGAAGAGCAGGGAGACATCCCCTTCCTTAGACATGTTCTTTATGATGAAATCGCCTTCGGCTGCGGCAATCACAATGGATATAATCCCACCGAAAACGGTGTACAAGGGAGCATAAAAGAAGGTGAAAATCGCGAGGACCGTAAAAGTCGGAACGAGGATTGAGGCCAGTGACAAGGGCTCCCCATTGCACAACTGGATTATTGGGTAGATAAGACCGAGGGTGACAACGAGGACAAGAAAAAGGACACCCTTAACACCATCAATAACAAATTGAACAGGGGTCAACACCGTGTTCATGGTTTCGTAGTACGCATTTTGTGGGTTTTGGTTTTCCATGGACTCCTCCACTCACAGTATACCAACAACACATAAGTTTTAGCTAGTTTTTAGGAACTATTTCATCTAATAGGAGCTTTTATGGAAGACAACGTTTATGTATTACCCTCTGAGAAGATTGAGACCGCTGTTCCAACAGCCACTCCAACAGCCACTATACCAGTTAACAAACCCACTTCTATCGAAGATATTATCGCCGGTCTAAGGGGGTTTGGGGTTGAGGAAAATGAAGAGATTTTGACTTTTACCAGTCGGACAGGTAGAAACGTTAGGCTTCGCATCACTAATATGCCTACCGATGAAGAACTTAACGCTCTCGTATCCGCTGAAGAATTTAAGGGATACGCATGGGTTCAACGCATTCGAGTGGAAATACTCTCTCGTTCCATATCTTGGATTGATGGGGTAGATATTCGAAGCCTTCGGGAGCAAAAGGCGGCTATTACCGACGTAGATGGTGTTAAGCGTGATGTTCAAATAGTTCTCCGCAATGTCATCTTAGGTTGGGGGCAAGAACTGGTGCAGACTCTTTGGAAGATTGCCATGGTTCACTCTGACAAGATCGAAAAACGGTATCAGGCGGAATTCCCGGACTCTACCATTATGACTGAAGTTGAACGTCGATTTATGGAGACAGTGATGCGGGAGATTGAAGATACCAGCAAGGAAATAATTGAAGATTCAGTAAAACAAATGTTTGAAAAGGAAGAGTAACTAATGCCCGAAGACCTACCTGCTGACGATACAACAAGCACAGGAAGTGCTGCCCCCGGCGAAGCTGCGAATATTGGACAAGCCACAGCTTCTGTGGATGTTTCTGTTGCTGCCCTTCGGATGGCACAATCAGTGGATAAACTGGTTAATAGACTGGAGGAATTCTTTGAGTTTCAAAAAAAGGCATTTGAAGCAACAGCAACTAGTGCCGAAGATTTGGTGAACCATACAGGGAGTGTGAGGGATAACCTCAAGTCTATCATTGCAGCTTCGAAGAAGCTAAGTCAGAATATAAGCTTTGGACAGGCTACAAAAGAGGTTCAAAAGATGCGAAGCGAAGTTGAGCATCTTTTGAAGACCACTAAAGAAAATACGACAGAACACCGTAATCTTAGGCGTGTTCAAACTGATTTGATAGAAGGGGAAAGGCTACTTGAGAAGCATAAAGGGGAGTCAAATAAGTCATTAAAATCCGATGTGGAACTCGCTAAGCAACTTAAAACCATTATGCACTCGGTAGAAGATAGCACCGTTAAAATAACCAGCGCCTATAACACTGTAAAAACAGGAAAACTCAACCAAGCATTCATGAATATACATGATGTCATGGGTCGCGGTGGCGCTCGTGTTCATAATTTAAGGCGGACGGCACAACGAGCGCATGATGTGAAATTAGATCGAGAGGATAAGACTGCGGAGAAGAAAGCGCAGTGGGAGGATAACAAGAAAAACCTCATTAAAAAAATAAAGGAGAGACCTGACGCAGATGTCTTCTTCGATTGGGAGGGTAATTTTGATATGAAGAGGGCATTTAACCATCCAGAGACTAAAAAACTGATGATGGACACTATGCTTAGCGGCGGCAGTGAGGGGAAAGGACCAAGTAATTGGATTGATCGTAAAATTGCAGCACATGCAATGGGAGGTTTTGGGTTTACAAACCAAATGGCCGGTAAGTTAATGGAAGAGACCGGAGGTTCGGGTGCAGTGGGGGGTGTACTTGGGGGTGTACTTGGGGGTGCTGAAAGTTTGGGCGCTGGAGCTTTGACCAAACTAGCTGGTCCTATTGGTCTTGGCATTGCTGGTACGCTTGCTGTTAAGGACACCTTTGATGCGGTAGCTAAGCAGAGCCAAGAGATGGAGAAAAGTCTCGGTAAAGGGGGTATATTCACAGGTGAGCATGGTGGTCTTGAGGGGATGATGAATGCCAAAGACAACCTCAGGGCTTTTGGGTTAAACAGGTTTGGTGTCACTACAGAACGCAATATAGCCGTTGCTCAAGCTATGCAAGAGTCAGGAGTTAACATTTCCGGGCTTGCTAACAAAGGCACAGGTATGAGAGATAGCGGGGTGGGGGACATCGCAGAAATTGCTATGAAACAGGCTCGTGAACTGGGTTTGAGTGATGTTGAAGGAACGAAGCAGACTCTTAAAATGATGCAGAACTATAAGCTTACTTTGGATGGTACACAAACTTTTTTCAGGACTGTTGGAAAGGACATCACTGCTGCGGGGCTTTCAACAGGGAAATATCTGGAGTTACTTGATGATGTTACCGGGCAGTTCGATAGTATGGGTAAGTCTATTGAAACTGTAACAACTCTTTTACGTGCTATGGGCAACAGCGGGACTGAGGACGCCGATCAGTTGAAAGAGAACCTCACTTCGCTTATGGGTAAACCTCAGACTGATGAGCAGAGTCTATTTGGAATGTTCTCAATGTCGAACCCGGCTTTTCAGAGGTATGCTAAGAGTCAGCAAGACAACGCTGCCACACAAATTAAAAAGTATAAAGACACCATCGACCAAGCGTTGACTCACATGAATGCCCCACAAGGTGCTTCTGAAGAGATTTGGAAGGGGTTGGATTTAACAAAGACCAAAGATTTAGACACCGCTAAGTCTAGGTTTGATGAAATTAAAGAGAAAGTAGGGGGGGTATCTAATCCATTCACAACTGCTGTAGGCCCCAATCTTCTAAATGCAAAAAATGCAATGGCGACTGCTGAGGCGTCGAAGATGGGAAGGTTAAACGCCGCCACTATAGGGGGGGTCACAGATGATAATGCTCTTTCAAGAATGAACTCAACAATGAATGATTTGAACAATGTACTTGACACCGCAGGGACATCCACTGAAGAGCTTGTTACAAATTCTACAAAAGCATTAAACACAAATCCACTTCTACAAAAACAAGTGTCAGAGCCTTTAGGTTTAGACCCGCATAAGATGTTGCGGATAAGTGCGGCTGTGGGAGACATATCTGACTCTATCGTTAATGAGTTTTATAATGGGCTTTCGGCTTCCTCCACAGCGGGAATGGGTAAGGAGGCTATTGATGCCGAGTATGGAAAACAACTTACAGCCCTTGGTATACAATACAAGCCCGGTGAAGCCCAAAAGACGTATCAATCTATGGACAAAAATGTTTTGAAAGAGAAAAACCATGTGGCCTTGATGCAACGAGGGGCACTTACTGGAGCCGTCAGTGATTCAGTAATCACTAAAAGTCTTGACGATCATCATAAAGATTCAATAGAGACTGTGTTGAAGAACAACGCAGATTTGGCTATGGGGACAAGGACAACCAACGGGTACCTAGAGGGTATAGAAGATGCTTTAATCAATAAAGCAGGATGGCTACAAAAAATGTTCGACATCATGGATAGTCACTGGGGGTTAAAAGCGGATGTTAAAGGGACCGCTGCTGCAAAAGAGGCTGCGACCAGCAACCAAGCGATGTCGGATTCTGAGTTGTTAAATCAAATTGTCAATTCAATTAAGCCGGATGGATCAGGCACTAATTGGGATTGGGTTGATCCCGCAGCTAAGGGGGCGGCTAAAGGTAAATCGGCTTCATTTATTCAGCAACGTCTACAAGAACTTGAGCCTCTTGCAGCAGCCGGAAATTTAGGGGATCGAAAAAAAGAATACGACGAGTTCTTCGCCGCAAGAGCGGAAATGATGAACGACTTCAAATTACAGATGACTGGTCGGGGGGCTTTTGCCGGACTTTCGGCGGAACAAAGGGCTCAAGGAAACGCAGGGATCGGTTATGACAAAACCACAGGTAAGGTTATCTCTTTGGTAGGCCCTCCTGATGTGAAGCAAGCAGGAGACACTCCAGCAGCGACTAAAGTGAAATCACAAACCCCAACAGTTGGTAATGTCAACAGTGGCAACTCTACTACGACGACAAACAATACGCTTGTTGGTGGACAACAAGTTCAAGCGGCAACTCCCGGTGCAGGAAAAGCCAAAGAACAGAAAACTCAAACACCAGCACCGGCAGGGGCTCCTGTTCAGACTCCGCCACCTCATCTTTCTGGTAATTCAGGGGTCTCCGTTGGAGGTTGGTAATCTATGCCTAACTCATCAACAGTAACCAACTCGCAACAAACCGTGGTCTCCGCTGCGAATAACTGGAACGCGGCGAACCCCACCCGACCTCAAATCGACCCTAACATTTTGTTGGGGATCATGATGCAAGAGTCTGGAGGGAATCCAAATGCCATCAACTACAACTCTAATGGGAGTGTTGATTATGGTTTGATGCAGTTGAATACTGGCTCATTTCCTAACGCGGCGTCTTTAAGCCCCGGTGATAATGTCACCACAGGGACAGCTTATTTTGGGCAGTTGATGAATACCTTCAATGGAAATACCTATCAAGCCATCGCTGCATATAACTCAGGGGCGGGTAGCGTCATGAAGAACGGCATCACCAACCCTAAATATGTAGATGGAGTTCTTCAAAAGGCTGGAGGGGATTACAGCGGAGGCACTATTTATGATGGAACAAACTCCGGTGGCAACCCTTCGTGGGCCACACAACCAGTTACTGGTATGGCCGCTCAACCATTGAACAACAATACGCAGAATGTTGACCTAAATGCCTTGGTGCCACAGATCGTAATCCAAGAAGGGCTGGACAACACACCGTGGTACGACGACTATGGTCTGATAACGGGAAATCCAAGGCTTCGCGCTGAAGTACAACCCGTAAGTTTTCAAGTCATACTGCATGACAACAAAAGCTTTCTACTCTCATCCAAAGGGGAAACAGGAAACCCAATTCAGATTCAGTTGAACGCTTCCATGAAGAGTGTTAACTGGTCAATGAAACATATTTACCATCACCAACGCACTCGTACGGCTCACCATATTACGATGTGGGGTATGCAAGCTGACCTCATTGAGGGGCAATGCACGACTGGAGTCTTTATGAACCAGTTTGGTTTAACCGACTACTACAGCACCCGCACTATCAATGATGGTTTGAAGAAGTTGATTACCAGTGGTCAAGCGTTCGATGATGTCATGAATAATGCAGCCAAAGGAAACCCCTTCTTCACTCAGACGGATGCTTTTCGTGTAGCGGCACAGGATGCCTTCATGGAGTTTTTAGCTCTTTTCAAAATGAATGGGTCGGTTTGGTTTTGGAATAATGTGTACACAGATGACTTAGGCAACTCACGCGATTGGACAGGAATACAGGCTTGGTCGCCCACGCTTGGTATGAGTTCCGCCCAAAAAAATGGAAGGAACAATGACGTACTCACTCGCGGCGGTGTGCTCATGTCCTATCGCAACTTTGTGTATCAAGGTTACTTTAAGACCCTTCAGTGGACGATAGACGCACGCAATCCTTTCAAATGGGACTTCTCATTTACATTTCAGGTGGAGAAAACGGTAGGTCAGCAATTCATTCCTGACAGGTAAATTATGACAACATCTAACACAACCACGCCTATCGGACCTTTTTCGGAGAATAGCCCCTCTCCGACGATTACCCCCACTACGCCTGCCTCTCAAACGCCGGTAAATGCTACATCCACCAATCCGAATAGTCGTGGGGTCAATGACCTTAGTGACATCCGTCCAACGCCAAATCTTTCACCGCTACCAACTCGTGCGGAAAAGCGGTTAATCCCTACAATGGTGGATGCAACACAGATTCAACAGAATTTTTTCACCTCATCGGGAGGGCAACTTGCACAAGCTCTCGGATTGCACCCACAGAATACAGTTCATGACACCGACTTTTACACCTACGCAAAGTCGGAAGCTCGACGGTTACAAAATGGTGTGGATTACATTAAGATTCGTATCCCTCATCGTGGTGTTCTTTCTAGTTCTCAGCTACCAGACACTAGTCAAGCAGCGGAGTTTAGGTTCTTAACTAACCCCTCCACGCTGACGGTCAATCGTCAAACTGTGGACTCTCAGTCCATGACTCGTGGCGGCTGGCAGTTTGGTGTGTGGGGTGAGGATACTTTCTTGGTTTCGATGCAAGGCACATCGGCGGGTTCATATTTCTCTCTCGGTACGACTGACGAGTTCTCTTATTATGCTGTGTCATATCGTAATCTTATGCAGCTTCAAGAGGTTTTTGAGAATAATGGGTATTGGTTTGAGGGGGAGGAATACAACGAGGGGCCTTTGGCAGCGGACTATCTCCGTCGTCGCATTCGTATGCACCAAGATGTTGAGTTGTGGTGTGGGAATTTTATATGGTCGGGGATGTTTGATAGCTTTACCATCTCACAAGACGCTACTCAACCTTTCATGTTGACTTTTTCATTGAGTTTTTTCGTTTGGAAAGAAAGGTACCGCACTACATCCCCTTATCAAAACAGCATTGCGAACAACATAGAGCGTGGGCATAGCTATAGTGCAATAGAGGGTCAAACCGATACAACCCAAACCAACAATGCCTTGGCTCAATTCTCTTCTCCATCAACAGCGACTCAGGCACAGCTTTCGAGCGGCCAGTCTGCTGGTGTTGGTCTTACGCTTGGAAGCGATGGACGCTACTATCCTCCTTCAAGCATCGTAAACGGGAACATGGTCGGGCCACCAGCCACCAATCAACCCTATGGGGGTTCTCCAGCCATCGCTGCTTCTATCTCTGAAGACTTATCCCCAAACGTCCCAACTACTGTGACAGACATCATGGGTGTCGGACCAATGAATGATTTGATGTTTCCTCAGAAGAGCCCACTGTTTTAATAGGAAGAATCTATGGCTAATCAACAGACGACAACTTCAAACTCTCCTTCCACTCAAGGGATGATTCGCAACATCAATCAGACCGTTCAAGAGCGGGAAATAATTAAGACCTGCCCCGACCTTATTGTGTATTTGGATGGGAAGACATATCTGCTTAATCCATATATTACGAACACCACCGCGAACCAGCCATACACGTTCGTCAGCTTCAATGATTATGTACAGAATTTTTCTTCTTCTTACGACGTGGATAATCTAGTCCCTTCAGCGAATTTTACCTTGCAGGTACCAAACTTTTCGAAATACCTTTTTCAATCACCGGGGGGTAACAACCTCATCGACACCATGATGGAGGTTCAGGTGTTTGCTAAGGGCTACTTCCTGTCAGGTGATGGTGGGAATACCATTTACTACAGGGTATTCAAGGGAGTCACTTCCCATGTGTCACACACTGACAATGGTATGTTCTTGGAAATTTCAATTCAATGCTTGGGGGTTCTGCACCTACTGGAACACATGTATGTTGACCTCAATCCTTCTTTGATGTCTAACTCGGAACGTCCAGTCACACCGATGACAAGCAACCAATCTCACATGAACCCATATGAGATGCTTGCCGCAGAATTCCAGCAAGATATTTCATTCGAAGGGTTTGAATTGAACTCTATCCAGCAGGGTATTACGACCGGGGGGAGTGATTGGAAGGACGCAGTTCAAGCAGGATTCTGCAACAAGTGGCAACCTATTTTGGTTAACATTCGAAAGGAAGTTCACATCACTGGGTACAGCATGGGGTCTGTTTTGCCAGCGGCTACAACTACAATCACTAACACACCATCCGACGCGCAGGGATCAAACGATCCTCGGATGCAAGCTGCAAGGATACTCCAAAATTCAATTCTGGCTCAAAATGCGCCTAACCCGGATTACTATGTGGACGTGATTAGAAGGTACCACCCCGACATGTCCATTGGCTCCATTCAACTAGTCAATGGTCGTATTGTGTCCAGATTGGAAAGGATACGAACCATTGTGCAGTTGATTGGGTTTGAGGGATTTCAAGACCTCGATGGCACCATTATTTTCAAACCACCGCTATACAACTTGGACGTGACAAATATTGGTACATCCACCACACCCACCACTAGTGGTAGCAGCACCACACCAACATCAGCTAACCTGACGGATGCGAACAACCCATTCATCATTCATTTGAGTGAGATTGAGTCGGAATCAGAGGCTGAGGATCAGCAAGCCATCAAGGCCACTCGTATGACAGTTCAACCATCGGTTCAATCCAGTCAGAAATTCATATCTGATTCGACAACGGCTGTTTGGCGTCCTACATCCACTCATATCGACATCCCTAAGATGGCTAAGTTTGGCCTTCGCGAGGAGCCAGCACGTACCGTTGGTTGGTTGAGTCTAAATGATAAAGTTGCTGCGTACGCTTACGCTGTAAGTGAATTGAATCGTGCTAATCGTGGATGGAGAACTTACAATTTAACAATCCCTCTCCGCCCGGAATTGAAACTTGGTTTTCCAGTGTACCTGCCTCATAAAGATATGTATGGATACATCAAGACCATCAGCATTTCTTACTCCTATGGGGGCGCGGCCACGATGACCCTAATGCTGGACACCCTACGTAAGCGCCCAGTGTTTCCTTCAGTGAAGACGAATGTTACCAATCAACAGAACACAATATACACCAACCCACCTGTGGTTTATACCACCCAGCCAAACCTTGTTATGGAATGGACAGAAGCACCGAACAGCACCAGCACATCAACAGCGTCCACTGATCCTTTCACACCTTCCATGCCCACACTTCCATCGTCTAGTCCTGCGGTGACTGCCGATGGGCTTCCTTCAGCTAATTATGCTGTCAATCTTTTGAATGTTCCAGTCACTCAGCTACAACCTCAAGCTAAACCCATCTATGCGGAGGATATGGAGGTTGTCTCGGCACGTAGGTCACAGTATGGCACCTCATGGGCGACTCGGGCGGACACTAGAACCAAGAGCTTTCGTGTACAGAATGATGTCTCTACCGCAGCGGATACTACCCTTGGAAAAAATGGAAATGGTCAGGCAGTCCAAACAGGGAACCCCTTCTTCTCTTCGGCCAACTGGCATGATCCACCCCCCTCTAACTCCGCCCCTTCAACAACCGGGTCATCCCCAAACACTACGAGCGGCAGCACGTCGGGCACTACACCGTCATCGACCAACACCAATACCAGCAATGGTGGGGTGAACATGACATATTTACAGAAAATAATTTCTTGTCAGCCTTATACGGATGAGGGTGGATACGAACTTATCACCCCCTTTCCATGGGGGCGTTGGAAGAGCCTTAAAGAGGCTTTGTATGAGACGCATTACGGGTTACTGACAACCAATGCAACCTCACAGGAAACTCAGCAGATAACTGGAACCAACGTGTTTCTATTTGCTGGTGTCAGCACCCCAAGCACTGACAGTTCATCGAGTTTGCAGAACCAATTAACTGCTCTCAACAACATATCGAATCAGGTGTCATCGTCGGTTTCTTTTGAAATCATCACCCCTAAACCGGGTCAGCAGCAACCCAATATTCTGTCGAATCAACAACCCGATAGTTTCCTTTTCTCAACGGTGGCTCAGAACACTGAGAATGCTACCAACACGTTTCTTATTGGGAACATCCCACCTCAGCCGGGGAGTTCTCTTGCATTGGCTACAAATATTGCGGATAGTGATTCCACTAACACAGCAGATGGTAGTTCGACACCATCAGGGGTTGGTTCCACACCACAATCGACAAGAACCATACAGAACAACCCTAATGTAGTCGGCACAACAGCAACCAAGCCTACAACTCAAAATCAGGCGTTTATCAGTAAACTAATCAATTCGAACACAGCAACACAGTAATAGGTATATATGGCGCAACTGGTTAACAACAACTCCGAGTATTACCGCGACCCGTTACACTCTCCGAGTGCTCCGAACAACGCAGAAGAGGCATATCAAGCCTTTGCTGCCACTGTTCTGAGCGTGGACTGGGAGCGCGAAGTTGTTAGTCTAGTGGATTTAAGAACCAACTCGGTTCTAGTGGACGTAAACATCCTTCCTTGTGTTGCAAACTCGGGAGAGTCCACGGATGTAACCATGCCAGAAGAGGGCTCAACATACCTTTGCCTCCCAGTTCAGTACACCAAGGGATACATGCGGGTTGCACTCGTCACTCCAATCCTTACAGACACTGTACGCGCTAAGGATGCCATTGGTTATCGACTGCTGGATAAAACCCCGGTGTACAACGTCCGTAAGAGGGGAAACTATCGGAAGGCATACCCCGGTCAGCAATCCGTATCTATGTCCTCAGGTTACACCGAAAAGAAGGACGGTGGTTGGGACAAGTCTTCACAGGATTTGAGCCGAGACTGGCTCAACATTCATCGTCGTCAATGGACGCAGATGACAGGACGACGAGTGACATACACAGACTCAGGGTTGACCTTTCAAGGCTCTGTGAGCCGCCCTGACGCGGCGACAGTAACCCCGGTCACCCTCCCGGATGGTTCCAAGGAATCTGTCGTGTATCTCCAGCCCGGAGCCCAACCCAGCGACCGTGCGCTGAGTGGGAAGCAGGATGTAATACCCTTCACGGAAAACATGACCCGTGTGCAGGAATACGCTTTGGATTACCCTCTACCTTCAGAGATACTCCAAACTGATTTACTGGATTTTGTTTTAGGCACGACGGCTGATCCATGGGCACGCACCTCCATTAAAACCACGGGTGGGATTTCTTTTGATAGTGAATCCTACCTCGTCAGCCAAAGTTACGATCATCCGGTTTCCGGCACCCCCCTTGGGCCAACCCTTAATGAAGGAATCACCCCTCAACGTCGTGGGTTCATTGTTGAAAGCGCAACAGGCACCTTGGTGGGTTACAACCGCTTCGACAAAAGCACGTATGGTAATGTGCTCAAGCCGGTTCTCACCCCCTACACCCAACTTGGACGTTTCGGTGCCGACGTTGAGTCAGGATATCTAACAGTTAATGCATCGACTGACCACGTGGAAGCTCGTCTCGCGGCTGCGGCTTTCGCTTTGAGATTCCCTTACGAACAGAATACCACCCGGTTCGATGTTACCAAGGAGGGCTTCACCTCCTTTGAAATCGGGGCTACGCTGCCCAAGGAGAACATCCCACTGGCTGGAGGATATGAGCACCCACATGGGGCTGGCCGGTCGCTGGAAGGGCATCTTGTGGGCTCCCTGAAGCTGATTGTAGGTAAGAATCGAGATGAAGAAGACGCCATCGACCTTCAAGCTCTCGGTCAGACCATACTTCGCCTTGGAGCCGACGACACCTCGCTACCTAACCGGGGTCGAACTGTGATGACTCAGACCCGCAGCAAAGGGGATGCGGTACAGAATAGGACACTTAATTATTGGTCGGCCCCTAAGTGTGGAATTGGAGATGCCGGAGTTTTGACCAACAAGACAGGCATGGAGAACATTTCATTGCGTATGGGGTTGGACGGGGGACTCGTTGCTCGTGTGGGAGCCCGTGATCCTTCTGTGCTTCGTAAGCATTTGATAAATGGCTATCAGGACGGTCCGGGCAAGACCGCCTATCCGGCAACTAGTTCAAGCCGCATCGACTCACATTCACCCGGTCGTCCGGTATACGCCTCAGGAGATGCCACGTATCGGTTTAATGACCTTACACAGGTAGGCACTCCACAGATGCCAGAGATTGCAGGGTACTATGCGTGGAGTGGTAAACCTGTAACGAAGGCCGATGCAACTGGGCTTTCTGTGGACTTGCACGCGGTGCGAGATATTCTTTTGCGTGTCGGAGCCAACGCCGATGGTCAATCTCTATTGCTTGACTTTCTCGGAGGTATAGTAGCGGCTCTTGGAGCAGACACCTACGGTCGTTCCATTACAGCGGCTCTGGCCGGTGGTGCCGAGATAACCATTCAGCCCAACAAGCAGGGTAAGGCACTCCGTTTGGAAATTAACGGCGACATCGACATCACACATAAGGGGAACTTGCAGTATTTATGCACAGGGGATTTTATCACTGAATGCACCACGTTGCGTCATATCACAAAGACTGATGAGGTCAGGTCGGCTCAAAAGATTATTCACTCAGCCTTGACGCGGTGTACGATTGAGGCCCCAGACATCGTTCACAATCAAGGACTCTATCAGTCAGACGAGGATAGCTAATGAATGTCTATTACGCAGTTGAATTCGATAGGGATATGGTATGCTTCATCGCGATGAGTCTTGATTACTCCGTGGTTATGGTTAAAACAGAGGAGTATATGAGTGGGAGTTGTTACGAATGGAGTTTGAATGAAAATACGAATCCATGTAGGGATTGATTCTGTGCGGGAGCTAATGAATGTCTAGTACAGGATTGCCACCGGGTTTGCAAGCTGCTGAACTCTGGCCGATTAAGGCCAAGGGCGCGGTGCAGCGTCTAAACCCTCTTGGTGATCCGGCTGTCGAGCAGTTCTACCACCAAGCGATGGAGCAGGGACGTTTTGCTGAGAGAAGCATTGCTGACGCTCAGCACTGGCTTGCTCAAAAACAAAAAGACTTGATGCAAAAGATTCTCATTCACACCCGTGTGAACTCTCTCGCGGTGAATGGGCAATTGTCGAACCCGGCTAGGGCTATTAAATACGTCGCCGACTCGGGCACAATCATCCGGGACATCAATCAGTTTCAGAATGAAATCACTGGTCTTATAATGGCGGTCACTCAGAACATCGCCATCCTTAAGGGTATTGAGTCCAGCATGTTGTCTTTGGTAACCCAAAACCTAAACTCACTCGCTAATATTCTTCAGCAGATATGCAATTGGCATCTACCCACATTGGCCTCTCTACCTAATTTGCTCAAGGACACTATCTGGCATTGGAACGGGGTGATCTTCGCGCCTCTATCTTCTTTTGAAACCCTTCTTAATACGATAGAGAGTTTGGGTAAGCTCAGCAACCTGACTTCCATTCCCTCACTGCTGTCCAATTTTAATTTCAGCCATTGCATCTTGTTAAGCCCAACACTCCCAAGTACAGGCACGGGCGCGACCACCGGACTCACGAATCAACCCCCTCCTGCGAGTGTCACAACTTACAGTGGATTGAACCTTGGCACCACACTGATTGTGCCTCCACTAAGCGGCACAATTTCCACGGGGAATGAAACAGTGGCTCAGATGCAAGCACTGACTTCTGTCCCAGTGTATTTATCCCCAGTTGCATCGGCACCCGTGCCACCGGCTACATTTCCGAACCCATTCAATGTGAACAGTTCCATGCTTGGTTCGGTGCCTGACCCGACAACGATCATCTCTAATTATCAGATGCCGCCGACAACGTATCAGGACAATATTGTTTGTGTAGTTCCACAAACTCGATCCGTTTCAACTCCCAACGATTTGCAAAAGGCGTTGGCTGAGTATATCAATTTGGGTACGATTGTTAAATCCAACTTCGACCCTAACATGACAGCAGAGTGGTTGTTTTATTTGAATCTCAATCGTGTAGGGCGTGCTGGAACATGGTTGTCAAGCTTCCAGTCGGCTTACACAACGTTTGTGATCCCCTCTCTCAACTATTTGGCTAACAATCCTGTGCCTTGGAATTGTGTTCTACCAAGTACAGCGGTTAATGACACACCAACTGCGATTCCTTTACTGGCAAACCTCACGACTAATCCGACATTTGTGCAAGGGAATATTCTCTGGATGTTGTCATATATTGAAGCCAGTCTACTGGGTTACACTCGCAACACAACGTGGGATGCCTACGCCAGTGGGGACTTTGTTTCGGGATTCACGGGTACTGATTTGGATTATCGGTCAACAGCGATTAACACAGCAACGACAACGACTGTAATTCTTGGAGAAACAACGGCCACCTACCCGGTACCTTGTACATTTCCTTCCGCCATGGGGGCTGTGTTGCAAGAAGTCATCGCGATTGCAGCTATCAACATTCAGAACACTCCCAGCTATACCACAAATCGACCTCAGTTCAAGTATGTTTACAACCAGTTTGCCGTTGCTGCTGAGGTTGACCGCTTCTCACAGTTTTGGAGAACGTTCAATGCGAACCTACAAGCTCTGTTGCTTCAAGACTCTTATCTGATTCAGTTTGTTGCCACGTATTCAGCTTCTCTGGATTCAGCGATAGACCCACTGGGTGATCCAACAATCTACAATCAACTCCAGACTGATGCTGCCACACGTAATCGTAGTTGGACGCCGGGAGATGAGTTGCTTACACTCCCTGTGGTACCTAACGTGAGTTACACCACTACGAATAATCCAACAAACACTGGGTGGACGGGTGTTTCATTTGACCCAGTCACATATCTCAGCCGTCCGGATATTCAACAACTCCCAATTCCAGTGCAGGTTGCCATGCTCCGCACTAATTTGAGCTATGCGGCGACATTAGAAATGGCCTCGGCGGTAAGTACAGCGATTCAAAATTCGATTCAACAAAGCCAAGCCATTGTCCAGAGTTTTCAAAATGTCGGGTTCTCGGTGGAGGTTGATGCAGCCTCTGATGTGGTGCCGGTGGGTTCCTCAGGACTTCAGGTGTCCTTCGATCATATCAACTATGATATGAGTGGAAATGTTACGAGCCCTGATACTTTCACAATTCAGACAACAGGTAATTACGCTGTTAACGTAACATTGAATTGGGGATCAGGGGTAGCTGGCGTTCGCACCGGCACTGTGTTTTTGAATGGGGCCACTGTGCTTGCTGCTTCCTCCACAGAGGGTACTCAAGCAGGTCCAACCTCTCTTCAAATATCCCTCACGTCGTATTTCAATCAAGGGGATGTCATGACAGTGGTGGCTACGCATAACCTTGTTACATCTCAGACCATCGTTGCCGGAAGCGCCGTTACTGCTACGCTCACAGATACGACAGTTCCAAGCACAAGCACGGGTGTTCCGTCTAACACGGGCACAAGCTCCACACGAACCTTTATAGCAGATGCCACGCTCGTCCCACTCACTGCCCTTGCAGTAGGCTCAGATGGTAAAGTAACAGCTATTGATCCCACTACGGTTCAGACGAACGGTGGCGACCCTATCTATCCAATTGTCACTGGCGTCTCGTTGTCGTCAGCGACTACGGGGGAGAGTGTTACTGTGGCGACTTATTACGGCGGTGTGTATGAGTACGACAGTGCCAGCTTCACAGTCGGCGGGTTGCTTTATGCGGGGGTGGGTGGTGTTCTCACGCAGGACTATGCTACCATCATTTCAACTTGTCAATGGGTTGTGGTCGTAGGCCGTGCTATCGCATCGAACCAGTTCATCTACGAACCACACATTCCAAATTTGACTAACCTTGGGACTTTTTAAAGGTATTAAAGAGATAGTGAGGCACAATGGCTGATGCTATTTTGGTCGGTGAAGTATTGGTTATTCCAACTACCAAGGTGTGTGAGTGTGGACGTAAGTGTATAGATTATGCTTCAAACTACTTAGACCCTTATGTAGTTTGTAGCGGGTGCTTAGAGGATATTTGCACTTGTTCTAAACTTCGACGGAGGAAATCATGAAAGTGTTAGTTTTGCAGGATGATTTGTTTACCTATCTTCAGCACGTTATACGTGCTTACGCCGGTAGCGGCATCGACCCAGATGAAGGTTTAGCCGTTTACCAACTTAGTCAGGCACTCAAAGTCGTTAAGACGGTGGACGACGCTCTCATTGCGAAGCCAGAGGCCCCGGAAAACGTAGATGGGGAAAAATCGAAGGGCTAGAGCTTATGCTATATAACGAGCAGTGGGATCAGGAAACTATTGACCGGATGATACCGGACTTGTCTGAACGGCTGCACTTAGTGACGATGGTTGTCCATGCGAGAGACTACCTACGCTCAAGCAGTGGAGTATATGCCGACCGCATGAACGCTATTGGAATCCTCGGCGACGGATTGAAAAACATGTTAGAGCGTGGGGCCACGGGACTCGAATGGTGGACACTCAGACATCGCCTGACCGGCAAAGAACTTCAATCAAACGATTGGTTGGACAAATATAAAACCAGTTGGATCACCGCTCGTGAGGCCGAGGACAAGCGGAACAACAAGCAGCGTTAATCCAATAGCTGACTAAAGTTCACGGTCGCGCCGTGAACAATTCCAGTTCGACACGCAATAGAACCACGCCGGGAGAAAGTATCCCATACGTATTGAGGGTTGGAGAGTAGACTGCGGCTGTATGCATAGTATAGTAGTTGTGTCGCCAGCGGATCATTCTGCACAGCAAGCTCCCACATTCCTGCACACTTCAAGTCATGTTGTTGAGCATAATCCAAGGCATTGACGATGCTTGGCACCACGCCGGGGGCAAGAGGAGCCACTTTACTCATCCCTCCGCTCTGAGTTACAAGGTCAAAGAAGAACGATATGACACGGGTGTTACTCGCATTGTTGGGGAAAAATCGAAGGGCTAGAGCCTGAGCTTGATGTAGTATAGTGTTCGTCGCGTAGGCCACCTGAGCATCGATGGACGCTTGTTGCTTTAACATAGCTTGCCAACAAACTTTCGCTGCCGGGTCAACGTTGGTGGTACCGTCTTGAATATAATGTTGGATACACCACTGAATAGCTTCTGCTGGCTGCAAAGAGGCAAATTGTTTGATGTTGGATTTGAAGTAGGTTTGCATCTTCGGCCATGTCATGGTCGCGGCAATATCGGTGAGTAGGACTTGAAGTGTACCTGACCCAGCATTCCATTGCAGAATTCCGGCTGACATTCCCATGCCATCAGAGTTCCCAGCTAGTGTATCGTATGCGGGAATCCCATCCTCAAACGTTCCTGTGATTTTGACGCACAGTTCGACCAGACTTTTGTTATCCATAAACAATCCTCTACTTAGCAGTTAGTAGAGGTCTTTTTGCGGGTCTTTATCCAGACTTGAATTCTTTCACGATGGGGTGGAACATGGGTGCTTCCCCAGCGGTTTCGGAGGTCTAAACACTCGTCTGTTTTCTCAACATGACACCGGGGACAGTTGGTGGTTTTTACCACCTCATCGTCTGTTGTCATGCTAATTCGCACTTCACTGTCAGTTTTCACGTTTACGCACCAGCTTGACCGGCTCCTTCAGGAATACCTTGTACCAAGACATGTGGTCCCAGCCACCATTATCATTGCGTTGCTTTACACTGACGGTAGTGTCACAGTCCCGGACAACCTCGGCTTCATCCTCGCAGAAATAAACAATGTCGCCCGGTTCAAATGTGGGGAGTTGTTCCATTCGAACCTGCATCTCAACGCTTAAAAGGCGAGTCCTCTATCCGATTGAGTTACAGTCCCGTGGTCCCCATCGTGGGATTCGAACCCACACTGAGCGGATTTTAAGTCCGGTTCCTCTGCCAGTTGGGATACATGGGGATAGCTTGTAATACCTTAATCCCACTCGGGGTCTAGTTCTTGAGACAAGCGATGCAACACATAGTATGCTTGTATCTGCCCCTCTGCATACGCATCCGACCATCTATCTGATTGCCATGCTTCTAGTACATGCTTGGCAGCGTTCCAGACCATACGGCTAGCTAGTTGGTCCATAGTCTATGCCTCCATACCTACAATCTTCTCTCTAAGTTTATCAACAACTTCATCCGTCATTCTCCTTAATCGAAGTTCTGGTTATATGCTTGTGATTCATAAAGCCCCAGTTTCCACTGGGTTTGGCGTGGTCATTGAAGTAGGTACAGCCGTCGCAGAGCGGAGAACCACAAACAAACTGTCCAGCGTAGTCGCACTCTTTGGTTGCCTGAGCCCCACACACCACGCAGACCTCTGCCTTATGCTTGGCACAGAACCGACCGTCAGTAGCCTCAGCGGCACATCTCCCACACCACGCAACGTTAAAAATACAGTTCTCCATCACTAGCCTTTCTTGAGTCTGGACTTCCACCGCTCCTGTGTTTCGGCACCACCGTACATCAGGGGTTGAGCTTTCCAGTTCGTAATTCTTTCGGTGACTTCTTCGATGTCGGTGGTGAGGTGGTGAATCGCACTTTCAGTAGTATAAATCAAAGTCTCCCGCCGCCGTTCATACTCTCGTGAACCCTTCAGATAGACACGTTCTTCACTCTCATACCGTCCAAAGGTTTTGTGGATTTGAACTGTCTCGCGTAGCTCAGACATCTCACTACCTTGTAGCTGGGTAAGGTATTGCTTCCGATTTTTAAGGAGTGTCTCCATCACTGATTTGAATGCAATCGCCCCATCAGGGGATAATTCCCACGCTTTGTAATCGTGCCCCATGCACATTCCAATATGGCCACAGTCGCGAGGTCTAGTATACCCATGAGCAACCAAAGTGCTATCAAAGGTGAGCTTCTGCCGCTTCATGCAGACGGGGCAGATGCCTGTGTTGGTGACATCTTTTTCGACAGGATTCTCGGATGGCTTGCGTCCTTTTACAATGAATGGTTTGACTGTTTTGAGTAGTTCGGCCAACACGGCGGCTTCTTCAAGGGCTTGAAGGTAGGGTTTCAACTCAGGGGCTTTCTTAACAGCCTTCAGTTTTTTAACATAGCCGGGGGCATAGCTGAGTTGATTAACGGGGAGGTTATGACGGGGGTCGTTGTCACTCCATGTCCTGTAAATCTCACTCCCACCGCAGGGGTAGTATTGGTTATAAAGGGAATTACTTACTTCCTCCCACACCCGACCAAGCCAATGTTTTGCATCTTCGTAATCTACATTCCAGACATGCTTCCTCTGGATACCCTCATTGAGGGCTACGACCGATGTTTCAAACTTGACTTTAAACCTCTCGTCAAGAAGCAGGGCGGAAATAATCGGAAAGTCCATACTTCAATACTACCAAGGATAAACTGGATTTGTCAAAAAATTATTGATAAACCCAGTTTGTCCCGTTGAATATACGGGCAATGTCACCACCACTCAAGCGAACGATAAGACAAGTAGTGTTGTCGAGTTCGCGACAATGCTTCCACTCTCGGATTTATACTGATGCAGATCGGCAGTCTGGCCGAGTTACTGGCATTCATGTTCTCTGCATCAACCGTTGACGAGGCAGCAAGGTTTGAAATCTCAAAAGCAGTTTGTTGGTTTGCACAACTACTGGTTCCCCATCCGCCGCCGGTAACGTTAGTAGCAAGATACACCCCGTTGTGGAAGAAGCCAGAAGTGGCACTGGCAACAAGAGTGTATGTGTTGCTCAAACTATCGGTTAATCCAGTCTGAACGTTGCACAATACAAGAATCGCATTACCCGCCGTTACGTTTGACGGGAAGTTACCGCTGGTGTTCGTTTGCTGAACGTGTCACCGTAGGACGTTTGCCCAGTTGATGTGCGTCACGATGTCGGTGATTAGGCCCCCCATGATCAGGCCTATCCCCGTTAAAATGAGGTTTATTTTGTTTTCAAGCGTGGACACACGAACTGTAAGAGGTTGCACCCCATTGCCCTCGATCACAATTCGATTTAAGGTTCTGATTTGGTTTTCTAATTCGGTGGTGTGGGATTCTTCCATTTTGTTCCCTTTCATGTCTAATTTTTTATTGCACTCCATACAAAGTTAGAGTTGTCCCTGCGGTGAAGTTTGATGAGAACAATGCAGCCGTCAGGCTCGTGACTGCACTTGTATTAAGCCATTCACCACCACCCGTTGTCGTGGTATTGAAAGACCCATATCCTTGCCCAGTGCAAGTTGCGGTCTTATAAAAAGAAGTGGAAGTGTAATTGCCAAGATAGCAAACAACAGTTGAACTGTGCGGTGATTGAGGAAATGATTGTTGTACGAGCATTTGAGCGTAAGAACCGTTTGCGTAAGTAGTCACGCTACTGCTCGTGTTGTTGTAGATGCCCGACGTTCCGTAACTGGATGTACCTGAATCCCCGTTTATCTGAAGTAATAAAGCATCCGTTGCCGATGCTCCGCCAGAGACCACCAACATCAACTGAGAATAGGTCCCGGGGATGGATGTAAAAGTGTGCGAACCAGTCGAACTGCCACTGACAGTATATTGAGCAATTTGGGTTAGCGCCCCTGAACCACCTCCACCTGTATACACAGGGATGTTAAGCGTTGAGCCTACAAGCGTGGCCGCGCCACTCGAACCTGTTGTAGTAAGAGTAAGTCCCGTTGAACTGCCGTTAGCTGCCGCTGTGATACATCCCGAAGAGTTCACCGTTAAGTTGGTATTGGTATAGCTTCCCGCCGTGACACCAGAGCAACCACCGCCGCTGAAAGGTTGAGACCAAGTAGACCCATCGCAGTAAGACATAGTTTTGTCGCGTGCGGGATAATATCCGACAGCAAACCCGGTACAAGACGAACTAACTGTTGGGGCAGTCGCTAAATTTGGATATATCCACTTCAAGCCCATTCCGTAGCTTGTATCACCAATCGTTGAGCCAACATCAAATTGATGTGCTGTCGATTGATCCTCAGTCAGACAAACAGCGGGAACGGGCTCAAGTGTGGCATTTATACCACCGCAAACTCCACCTGTTAGATAGGGGAAAGTATATGAAGCCCCATTCCACCACGCCAGTGGGTACACTGTAGTCGTTCCGCCCGAACTATCCGCAACGTTGCTCGAAAGAACTGGAGTCCCGTATTGATTCATTGACCAAGTTAGTTGTTGAGCGGGATAAGTCAAATTTTGAACCATCAAGTTGTTTTGGATGCTCTGGTTGTAGAAATTTACCGAGTATCCCAAACATGCCTGATTTGAATTCGGATCGCATAGCTCGGGTCCGGGTATATCTCCGCCAAACAAAAGCGCGTCCAAAATGCCGTAATAATAGTGGAAATTACCTTGGTCAGTTAGATGCGTCTGTCCACTTGGGTTGATGAAGTATTGAGCGTTAGTCGCATTAGGGAAAACCTGAGCCACGTCAAACCAGTAGTTCCAACCGGGGATAACATCGCCCGATCCATTTTGGACAACACCGGCGGGCGTCTGAGCTTTCAGCCATAAATTAACCGTTCGCACGATTGACGCGACTTGCGCGGTAGAGCAATAGATCGATCCGTTATCGGTAATGATACTTGTTTGCATGACATGAATATTATTGGCAGCAAACAATCCCCAAAGAGTTGTGTACTCTGATTCAATCGTCGATGCTGCTGTGCACCCGAGGGCTTCAGCAACACCTGCCTGTAATATAACAGTGGCGGATTTACCAGTAGTTGCTGGGTAGTATGGAGAGAACTCAGTTGTAAAGTTAGATATTAAGTTTGCGATAGATTGGTCGGGGACTGACAGATTAACGACCGAACTGGATACAGGCAAGTACGGACTATCTGTCAGTAATCCAGCCATGTTATAGGCACAATTCTGATTCCCACTTCCTGTTGAACCATCAGGAACTCCCGTCACTGGGCCAACCAGCGTTGTTCCATTGGCCGATGTGAACTGGAATAACTGACCATTCAACGCGGTGTAGGAACCTGTGAATCCAGACAGCCTTAAGATGCTTCCGACATATCCTGACGGTCCACTGGCGAAGCCGTATCCGTTGATAGTCTGAAATGTTGCGATTCCACTTGTGACCGATCCTGAAGTAATAGAGCCTCGGTCTACAGTCGAAGTGATGCAGGATGACGAGATTAGGTTTCTCGAATCGCCTGCACTAAGAAAATTTGTGTTGGCTGGAAGAGACAACCCGACCGCACTGGCGGGGACATATCCACTAGCATTACCCGAGCCATCGGTTTGAAAAATTACAGGCACATCACCACCCGGTGCGGATGGCGTGGTGTTGTTGAAGTTGGAAGCTGAACCTCCAACATTAGTACCATTAACCTTGACAGGAGTACCTGCCGTAATGGACACGGGAGTGCAAGCAGTTGCAAGTCCTTTTGCATTGAGAGTGACCTGACCAACATGAGTCGCGTCACCACACGTTCCAACGTTACTGTTAACTGTTGGTAACGTTGCAGCTTGTGATCCTGAGCCCGGTCCAGCAGTTACATCACCAGTTAGTTGTGTGATGCCGCTACCGCCGCCACTTGCTCCGGCTTGCACGTAATTTGTCCCGTCGCAAACAACCACGACAGTCTGCCCGTTGGGAATAGTCACCCCTGACCCCGATGATCCGGTGACTAGAATTGACTGACCTCCGGTTGTGTTGTTCTCAATAGTGAAAGTAAACCCACGGGTTAGGGGAGCAACTAGATTGCGGGTGGCGGTCAAGGTGACTGAGCTAGTCAATTTGATGAAACTTGCGCTTGTCTCAGGGTAAGTCATGGTGTGGCTGGCATCAGTGAATGAGATAGTGCCAGAATTGAACAGCGGAAACACGCCGCCAGAGCCTAGATTTCCTGAAACAGGGATTTGGGGAGCAGATACCTGTGCCCCTACTACAACAACTCCGAGGAGCGAAAGAACAAGGGCAACAAAGATAGAGGCAAGTTTTTTCATTAGCTGGTCACCTTAGGGGTATAAGTTCCATAGAGCAGATTAGTGCTCTGGTAAAGGTACATGGTTACAGTGGAACCGTTTTGATTAACGAAAGTTACAGTGGTCGGAGCGTTAAACACTAAAGGAAACCCTGTTCCAACGTCAACAAAAGTATGGGTGTTTCCTGTAAGAAGTAAATATATAGACTGTCCACTTGGCTGAAGGGCTGAAAACGTCTCACCTACAACTTCTGTGCCTAAACCTGCGCTTGATAAAACATCAGATGTACTAAGAACCGCAGTTGTTCCTGATGCTGTAACTGAAGAACTCGCCCCCGCAGAACCGATGCCAGCAAAAATGCGAGGGTTCCAAGTGTAAGTTAGGGTAGCGGTTTTTGTTGTTACTCCACTGATTGCGGTGAGGGTGATTGTAGTCGTCGCCGCTGCTGTGTGGTGGAAACTTCCAACAATGGTGCCACTGGTAAATGGGGTGGTCAACACTAGAGGAGAATCGACACTGTCGGTGTTCGTAATGCTTGCACTTGTTGGTGTGGAAGAGTAGGTAGCAGAGCACGTTGGGTTAGTTGCTGTTGCACCAATTTCGAGGGTGCCACTACACCCTGTAAAGGAGTTGATTACGAATGAGGTCGAGGGTTGAATGTAAGTAAATATGGTTCGGTCATCAGTAATACAAGGTTGGCTTCCAGAGCCACAGGTGGCAGTAACCTGACTACCATTTGTTACCACAACAGCAAGGGGAATATCACTGGTAGTGAACACTGTCGTTTTGTTGGCCGGGACACAGCTACTTGCTGTGTTTAAATAAATGTAGTTGGTTGTACTTGCGTTTAATGCAAGAGTTCCCCCAGCATAACTGACCATCACACCGTTGCAGTTCACTGTTCCCGGACCGAGGTATAAGTTTAGGCCGGTTGTGCTAGAGCATGATATGGAGGCATCAGCACAGGGAGCATAACCGGGAGCCACCCCATTGGCGGTCTCTGCGTTAACTTTGTAAATAGGGGTTGTCGGAGATTGCGGCTGTTGAGCCGCAGCACAAAATGAGCTAAGCAGCAGTCCAATCCAAACGGTGAGTGTTTTCATTCAATTCTCCCTAAGCGTAAACAGAAATTTGTGCAGTCACAGCTTCATCCGAAGCCACAAGGTATATATAGGTTCCATCGAAAGCTGGTGTCTGAGCCCACATCGCCCCGTTTGAAGTGGAGAGGATTTCGATTCTTGAGGGAACATTGCCAAGCCCATGTGTCACAGTGAAATTACCCCCTGCCGGTGAGTCCACAAATAATGTCGTAGCTGGAATCGCAATATTCAAAGGTGAAGCTGGCGGGAAGACAGAAACCTCTGCGGTCACCCCTATATCAGAGGCTGAAAGATAAATAAGTGTGTCGTCATAAACCTGTGTTTGTGCCCAAATAGCCCCACTTGACGTGGGAAGAATTTCAATTAAGGATGGAGTAACTCCAAGATTGTGTGCCACTGTGAAGTTACCCGGATCAGGGGAGGTGACAGAGAGAGAAGTGATGGGGACAGTTACATCAGAGCTAAATGAAGACACATACACGGCAACAAGGGCGGTCAATCCCTCGTCCGATGCTACGAGGTTGATATTAGTTCCATCATACGCTGGGTTTTGAGCCCAAAACGCTCCGGATGATGTGGGGATGACTTCGATTAGGGCAGGGGTGGTGTTAAGTCCATGCGCGGTGCTGAAGTTACCGGGGTTGGGGGAAGTCACCGTCAATATCTCAGCCAGAGTTAGAACCTCCACACCCTCATTTTGTTGAATGAATGCAACTACAATTGATTGGATAGAGGCTGGGTTTGTCCCTGATACACCTGAAAAGTAGAGAAGGTTATCGCCGCTGGTGCCCGACTGATAGTACCCATCCCCAACATAATTATGGTAATTAGTTCCTTTTAGTGTGTAGGAACCCGCCACACCTACGTGCATACCTGTAGCTGGTGATTGTGCTCCTGAGATGATTCCACTATAAGTAGCAAGCGCACCACCCAAAATTAACCGACCAACGTCAGTGGTGTGAATTTTAGCGCCTAAGGAGTTGGCACCAATGGTGGAAATGTCAATAGGAAGAGGGGTGGGTTGAATGCCGCTAAACTCATAGATAAAAACAGATTGGAGTAATGAGGTTGGTATAGTGTTTACGACGATGCTTGAGACTGGGTTTGCGTTTCCAACAGCCCACAAACAGATACTTCCGGTGCCACTTGGAGAGTGGGTGTCTTTAGCAAATTGCTGTTGGACGGCATTCCAGTTGTTATATCCTGAGTCAGACACCCCAGTAACATATTGTGACATGCCACCGGGCATCGAATACGTAGTCGCAATCATAACTAACAAATTCCCGGCCTTGGTTACGGACGGGAAATTGAGCACCACACTCGTGGATGTGTTTTTAGTGATTGATGCGGTTTGTACTAAGTTAACTGACATTGGACGCCTTTACAAAGTTGGCAACCCGCCACTTGTGTCCACCGCGACATCGAGATACACTCTGTCTTGAGAGAAGTCGATGTTGATGACCATAATGGAGTTGACGTTAAAGCTGGTGCTATCAGAGGAAACCAAACTTTTATTACCGTAATCCGGGGTGAAGATGGCTGATAGAACACCATCGGCGTAGGCTAACCCGGAAGGGGACCACCCATTGAGTTCGCTATTGAAGTTATCCACGAGGGCAAACCCTGTGGGGCTTGCGGAAGTTGGGTCTACCAACGTATTTTGAAGCAGGAAAAGCATCCACAGATTTATAGGCAAACTACTTCCATCGAGAATAGTTAGAGCTACCTTAGAGAGAAGCACCAACCCGGATTGTGGAAAAGTTTTGAGAACACCACGATATGTCCCTTGTCCCTCTGAGTACCACGAAGCATACACTGGCCCAGCCTGTTGTACTCCAGCGGAGTATAAGGTGCCATCCCATGCATACCCTGTGTGGGATTGACTAGTTGGGAAATAAAAAGAGTCGATGTCTTTGGGTTGGATTAAACACGAAGCCACCATGGACTGATTGATGTAATTGTAAGGTATGGTCGCCATCAAATCCTCTCACTTAATGAGATTGAAAGTCATAGTATTTGTTCACGACCACCGATTTACCAACTGCTCAATATATAAGTAAGGAGAGTAAGACGATGGGTAAGTTTATAGATATAAGTGGACAGCGTTTCGGTAAGTTAGTAGTTTTGAAAAGGGTGGGTACCCTCAGCGGCATTCCTACATGGTTGGTTCATTGTGATTGCGGGGTTGAGAAAGTGATAAGAAGGACGGAATTGTACGCTACCAAAAGTTGCGGGTGTTTACATCGTCGCGTAGACTTAGTAGGTCAGCGCTTTGGTAAGCTGATAGTTATAAGATGGCACTCTACTAATACGACGGGAAACTCTAAATGGGAATGTCTTTGCGATTGTGGAAACACCCCTATTGTTATTGGGCACCAACTTAGTAGTGGGGGTACTCAAAGCTGTGGGTGTTTACGGGCTGTCAGTCAAAGAAAAGCTGCGGCTGCGGTTCGACTTTCCTATGGTGTGTCATCGAGGAATTCGGTTGTAGGTTGCTACAAACAAAAAGCTAAAAAACGAGGGTTAGAATGGGGGCTGACAGAGGCCGAAGTAGACAGGCTGTTCCTTGGCTCCTGTTTTTATTGTGGTGAAGCTCCTTCTAATTGTCACTCTAAGCCTCTTAACTATGGTGATTTTACATATAGTGGTATCGACCGACTAGATAATGAGCGGGGGTATATCTCAAGTAACGTGGTTTCTTGTTGTTGGGAATGTAATTGGATGAAACGAAACGTTAGTAAAGAAAAGTTCTTAGCCCACGTTGGAAAAATTCACCAACACCAAAACAGTTTGCCGACTATTGTCTTCTAGGTAGAGATGCGAGAAGCTAAGGATTTAACAAGCAAACAGTTTGGGGTCTTGGTCGCACTTTATCGTGAAATGGATAGAGGGCGCTCTAAATGGGTATGCCAATGCCGCTGTGGAAAGCGTAAGCTGATTCGACAAGAAGATTTACTAACAGGGAAAACTAAAAGCTGTGGTTGCGCTCGACTACAACTAAAAAAAGCTAAGGCTGAAAGAAAATACAGTTTAGTGAATCGGAGGTTTGGTTGTCTTCTGGTACTTTGGAAAAGTAGAACAAAGAAGGGACGGGCGATGATGTGGGACTGCCGCTGCGTCTGTGGGAACATGGTTAGTGTCGCTGGAACTAACCTTCGACTTGAAAAGATAAAAGATTGTGGGAATCATATTTTTGAAGAGGATAAATAAGTGACAAACATAGACAACCCTTCGTTTCAATTCCCCTCTGTTGTGTCAAGAACCCTTGATGCTGCGGGAAAGAGCCTTCTCTGTGTGGTGGGGTTACATGACCACCAAATCAGCGATGCTGATGTCAATCTTATACAAACACTTCAGGACTACAAACGGCACCTCCTTCTCGCGGATAAATCAGCAACATCTGGGTGCTTGACTTACACCTCGATGAACTTTACTCCTTTCATCCCCAATACGTTTGTAATCCCAGCTTTTGATGTTTTGTTCAATGGGGAAGTGATTTCAATTTGTGGGTTCAACTCCGCCGACCTCACACAAAATCGCATTACGCTTGCGCCTTCTCAGCAGCCAGTGTATTGGGCAAATGGTTATGCTAATGAGGACGCCCGTATCTATGTTATTTTCCTTGAGATTTGGTATCAAGCCCTCGACCCAATACAGCCTACTGGATACTACCTTGACCCGGTAGGTAAGCTTCGATACTTCTACCCGTATGGTTGCACATCTCCAGACCCGTCAAATGCAGAGATTATGCCAGATGACTCTGTTGATATTTTTGCGACGACAACCGCAGGAACTGGCCTCTTGACCACTGAACGTGCTCAAATCCAATGGCGTTTCAATATCCAACGTGTGGCTCTTACTTATGATTTTACGAAGTATCAGTTTGGTCTCGATCCCGGTGCTATCCCCTCTGAGATTGTGTATGGGCAAGGAACCGCTTCTAACACAGCCCCATTTGTTGACACAATATACCAATTCACCAACATGGGAAGCATCAACGGTGATACGGGGGTTTGGCAAGCGGGGGATGGTAATGTTACCAACGCATTAGGTACCATGGATGGGTACACCTACGCTATGCCTATAGCTGTGATGTTCCAGCGCAACTCAGGGCCATTTAGCCTTTCGGGTAACATCTTCGGTTGTGGCGATGCTTCAGTATCAGGAGTGACAGGGCTTCTTTCTTCTGGTATTTCAGGTCGTTTTGATTCCAAACTCGCCGATCAAATCTTCCCTGATGATGTGGTGGACACTCGTCAAACTGTGACTCTTGATGCATGGGATTTGGACAAGATTATGCGGGAGGGGTTCGTAGACCTAATCACAGGTAACTCTAGGATTGCGATTGGACGTGGGGATGGTTACGGTCTTAAGGCTGAGGCTTTAGGGTCAGCGTTGGACTACTACATCTCGGTCAGCCCCACAGCAATACCGAACACTAATACCCTATCAAAAAACTGGGATGGGTTTGCGAATGGGTTCAGTTCAGACTTACGCACCTTTTATGTGTCCAAACAAATTACAACCAGCATGAAATCTTACTGGTCTCCATCGAGTTCTCAGAGTGGCCCATGGATGCAGGGGGACATCTTCACCGTCTCACTTCCTTCATCCTCATCCCCAGCCATAATTCAGTCGCTTATAGTGCAAGGGTTTAACGTGTCTAACAATGTGAAGACCACCATTAACCTCTTGTCAGGGCAACTACAAATTACAGGACTTGGCACCTCGGCTGTTTCTGTGACCTTTACCAAGAATTTGCAAGGTACACCATTTGACCCCGGCGCTCAGAATATCTATTGCACGCTCGGAGTTCAGTACCCAGCTAACTCTGGTTCTGATTTGCGGGAAATCCCAATTGCAGTGGATGGGGGGACACTCTCAGATTTGAGTAAGAATCTTCCCATATATGGGGTCTCCGAATATGAGATATTTTCTACCCCATTGACGACTAAGGCGTATGGTGTTCTGACGTATAACCCTGAGTATTCCAATCTTGTGTTTGGCACAAGAATTGGAATCGTTGTTCCAGCATCTTCTGGAACAGTAGTGAACAGCACGACGACTTTTCTTCTTAGTCGTTTAGGCTTGAACTCTGGTGTAAATGGGCTATATCCCATCAGTATCGTTGATAAGACAACAGGAACCCCCTATACAGTCTCTTCTCTTTCAATGAAGGGGACAAACTGTGTAGCTATTCTCAATCAGGCAGTACCAAGCGATTCCAATCTCATCATGACTTTCCTTGCACAAGACACAGCCCAGCTTGTGTACAACGCCCCGGTTAAGGGGGTTACTGAGATTGAAGAAACAGTGCTGTTTGGCAATTATGTGGGAGATTCAAACTTCCCCATGGATAGTCGTGTGATCGTAGAGTCAAATCAATTTAACGGTACGTTGACAACGATTGTGCTGGCCGCGAACAACTGCATCATCAAAGGAATCTCCGGTGATGATTCCAATCGACTCATGTGGGTTCTCGATCAGTACGGTAATTTGAATTCAACGATATGTTCCACTGTGAATTTCAATGGGGCATACGCCACAGTCATCCTCATTGGAGATTATTCTGCTTCTACCTTCCTTTTCTGCGGGTCGATTCTCCCCGCCTTCAACCCATCATCTAGCATGACGATAGTCGAGCGTTACATCCCTTATCAAGGTGAAGGTGTGTTGAATCGTAATTATGAAGTGATCCATAACGACGACAATGCGTTGGTTACCACTAACGGAACGGGAGCCGCACCACTTATTGGTCTCGAAGATGTGTATCCATACAATCGAGAAATCCCTATCTCTACCACGCTTCCAGCTTTGGTGAACTGGCCGGATGCTACGCTAGTAAACACTCCGTTGGCCTCATTATTTGACTCTAACTATGTGGCAATGCGTCAGGATAATGTGGAGCACACCTTCGAAGTCCCTCTTCACACCAACGATTTCATCCTGCCTATGAATAAGGATTTTCGTAAGGACATTCAATTCATTTCTGGTGGGGGCGGTCGTGGGTTTTTCCAAGCACTACCTCATGTGGGGTTTGCTATCACCCCTCCAGTAGCCCGTACTGTGTTAGGGCAGAATCTTCAAGCAACCACAGCCCCGATTGTTTTATACGTCAACAATGCTACAGGTAACGACAACAACGATGGTTTAAGTTTGGCGACCCCGAAGTTGACTATCACAGCAGCGTTGGATGTGCTGCCTCCGGTCCTCCGTGACCCGTGCTCTATCCAGCTTGTGGATACAAATTCACCTTTCTCGATTTCAGATATTCAGGGAAGCCTCCAAGAAATTGCTTTGGGGGATGGCGACATCCGTTCCGCAGTTTATTATGCGTTGGGTAACCTTGCTTTTACAATTCAAGAAGTAGGGCGCTTGGTAATTACAGCAGTAGCTGGGGCGACCAATCCAGTTGTGATAGATGCCACAGGATTCACTGGCTTCGGTAATGGTCCTACTTCGGCTTTCTTTGTGGATAACACCCGTGTTATTTTCAATGGGCTTACATTCAAAGGGTTCACCAACCCGGCCATTTATGCCATCGACTCAGATGTTGATCTTGTAGATTGTGTGTTCGAAGACAACATTCAAGCCGGGGCATTCTCTCAAGGCTGCAACGTCATTCTTGATGGAGGCAGTATTACACTTCCAGATGGTGGAACGGGTATGGTAGCAAGCTCATCGGAGATTACAGTTTCTAATGTGAGTTTAGCAGTAGATGTTTCGACATCTCCCGGTTCTTTCTTTGTTGGGGAACGTAATTCAACCCTCAATCTTCAAACACACGCGGTTGGGGCAGAGACAAATGTTGTTAGCGCGACGGTGGTTGCTCAGGTTGAATTCAACTCCAGCATAGTTGTTACTTCAGATTTTCAAACTAGTGGGAGCGCTTTGCTTTCAGCAAATTCGGTTTTATCAAGAACAGTAACCATCAACCCCTTTAATGGAGGGGTAGTAGTCGATACCTCTTCTAATGTTGTAACTCAATTAGGGTAATAGACGACATAAAGCAAAGATAGGTAAAAAATGAGCCTTACATTAACAGCAAATTTTGCGGCACAAGCCAATTTGGTTCTTCCACTAGCCTCGAACAACAGTGGGCTGGCGGTTCGTGTCGTGTCCTTGGGCTCAGGAACCCTTGGCACGCTTACCGTGACGGGCCTTCAAGGCACGGCCACATGGACATTGAGTGAGGCTACCCCCTCTTGGTTTACTCTTGCGGTTAACACCGCAGGTACAGTCTGCACGTTATCTTTTACGGGAGCCCAGTATCAATCTAATCCTTACGAGTTCTTTGTTTCCTGTACTGATGGGGTCAACCCAGCGGTCTCTTTCCCAATCTTCCTAGAGATTAAGAACCCATTCTCGATTGCTCCGGTTGCCAGTTCTATAGTTAGTGGAACAACACTGACGATCCCATCGTACGATAGCACAGTGGGCGACATTGAAATTTTGGGTTATGGCCCATCTCAGTCAGTGCAATCTGAATGTAGTTTTATTCTTCCCACCCTCCCCACGGGGTTGAATTTTGTCACCTCGAACGAGGATCAACTGGTACTTCGCGTTTCTGAACCCCACTTCGGTAATTCCCCCTTTGCGGCCACTGACCTGATTGGGGGGTTGCAACTTGATACATCCTCTCCGGTCACAGTTCCTCTAATTCTTTATGCGTATCAACCCGGTTCATTTTATGATGAACCTGATCGTGCATATCAGCTTAACCTCTCGGTTCAGTCTCAAACGCAAAAAGCAGGTACGCTGGATTTTGGCCTTGGAGCATACTTCAACACAACTTCAGGGCTCCTTGAGGTGGATGCTGATGTTGCTGTGCTTCTCGGCAATCTGCAAGCGTCAGGGACACCAGTTGCTACCCCTTTGCAGTATCAGTGGACAACAGGCGACGGGACTATTGTACTTAGCGGAGGGGGTACTCTATCCAGCACATCAGCCACCTATAGCATCGCATCGACCACCTCTACCGGGGCAGTTCATCTTCAAATTCTGGATGCCCACGGAGCACCTGTCACGAGTGGGCTTAAGACTGTAAACTTCAATGAACTTGGACCGAGTGGGATGAGTTCCAGTTGGCTCACCACGGCTGCTATAAAAGTGGGAGTCACACCTCCGTTTGGGTCAACGCCAAGTAAGGTGGTTGGATACGCGGGTCAGACTTTAACCATCACTTTGGCCTCTCCTGATGGCTTCAATTCTTCAGAGACTTTGTACTTTACAGTTAGTGCAGGAGGGCAGTCCTCGATAGAAACGGCGCTTGCCAGCCCAACCATTACAAACACGGGCCTGTCCATTGATTCAGGTGTACCTACCACTACAGTATCTTTCCAGTTCCCCTCTGGCACCGCTATTGGCAACAAATGGGCGTTGCAGATTTCTGCCTCGAATGTGCCATCAGGATCACCCACTCGTCAAGGGTATACTCAGGTCTTGTTTGAATGCTTGGGTAACACCCCCTTGGTGGTCGGCGGGGTATCTTCTACGCTCAACACATCCACTGGCACTAACATTTCTCCAATTCAATTGTCGGCAACAAACGCTTTAACTAGTGCCACAGTTGCAGCCACGTACGAGTTAATTGGTGGCTCGGAGTTTGGTACTGGTGTTCTCGGGGCACCTGATGGTTTGTACATCAACACTTCGAATCAGATTGCGGGTAACGCCCTCACCCCCGGTGTTTACAAGTTTGTTGTAGCGGCGACAGCAGCAGGTTATCAGCGTAGTTATAGTAATGTCGTTACCATGACAGTCACTCAAGTGGCTTCTCAACTCCAGATTACGAACCCCACATCATCGGTCGGTTCGGTTCAGGACAATACCACATTTACGATTTCTTGGGGGACAACAGGGACTCCATCGGCCCTATATCTCGCAAAGGGGTTTCCCACATCCACCTCGATAGTCACGGTGACTAGCGACACTTCCGCTGTTGTTCAACAGGTGGGATCATCTGTGTACAGTGTCTATGGAACGAGCTATTACGGTACCTCTTACTCGGTGCCTTTGGCTGTTATTTCCAGTTCCATCGCTCAGGCAACAAACCTTCTACCAGCCCCGACCATCGCTGTTATTGACGAGAACTATGAGCTTACGGCAAACTGGCAACCCTACACGGTAAATGGAGCGTACACCGCATATTCAGGGTGGAACATAACGCTACAAACTCCACCGTCTGTTGGTACTTTGATTACGGTATTCAACACCGGCCTTGAAAATGGTGGCACAGCATCCGCTCGTGTGTTTGAAGAGGGGTTAGGGGTTGGTGACTATGCCATGAATATGACGGCTCTGACCGCCAACTCTTCCATCGCGCTCAACTCAAACCCATGGGACTCAAGTCATGTATTCCCTGCTTCTATACAAGCCGCAAACCTCACGCTTAGCAGTACAAATCTGCTGCTTGGACAGACTCTGACCATCACGCTAAACCCAAACTACGATGTCGCGGGTTCGTGGCAAGTTTTGTTCCCTGATAACACTTCGACCGGGTGGTTGCCACTTAGCACACGTTCTGTTGCGAAGTCATTCAATATCTCCGGCGCTTTGGACGTTGTGGTTCAAACTCAAAATGATTTTAGTACAGCAAACCCTCCGGTAAAGCTACGTCGGCAGTTTACACAGCAGATTTATGTGGTTGACCAACAGTACAACCCCGGTGCCACTACGCAGAACAATTTAACCGGCACGCTTGGTATCGGCGGTAGCAATGGTTTTGAAATTGTAAATGCCTCAGGCGGCTTAGCTACGCCCCAGCCGTATGAGGTGATCGTTCGTTCTATCGCTCGCGATACAGTCACTAATGAACTCAAACTGATGGTTGCCACGTCACGATTCTCTAATGCCAGTTCGTTGCTCAACACCATGGCGATTGATGTGTTCCCGATGATGGGTCGTCCACATGCCAAGGAATTGATCGACCCTATTTACGTTCTTGAGGTTAACTCAGCCACTTCATCCTCTCCTGTGGCTATCACTACAATCACCTTGCCATCAACCTCTTATGTTGGTAAGCCGATGCAAGAGTTTAAAATGCAAGCATCTGGTGGCACCTTAGGTTACAGTTGGTTTGCTACTGGTTTGCCTCCGGGGCTCAAGATGAATGTGGATGGTACGATTAGTGGAACCCCGACAGCACTCGGTGCGTTCCCTGTCACCTTCGCTTGCATGGATAGTAGCAGCCCTGCGTATATTGCAGAAACCACTCTGACATTTACAATTCCAACCGATTTGCTTATTGTTGCTAACCTTCCTCTCCCCACTGCGGTTGTGGGGACAAGGTATCCCGGCACTCTCACTCAAATTTCAAATACTGGTGGGTTGGCCCCTTACACTTGGGAGATTGTGGCGGGGGCTCTTCCGGTTGGCATGACCATCGACCCTAATTTGGGGGTGTTAGGGGGCGTCCCCTGCACTTATACCTCAGAGTTTCCTGAATCAGGATACACCGAGACTTATAATTTCGTTGTGCAGGTTACGGATGCCATTAGCGCGAAGGCATCGAGTAACTTCAGCATGAGTCTAGCTCCTGCCGCTCTTGCTTTCGGTCCGGTTGACCAGCCAGTCATCTCTGCGAGTGAGCAGTACAAGTTGGCTGTTCCGGTGTATGGAGGTCACTATCCATACACACTAAGCTCCCCCACAGACTCCGGGGTCACTCTTGTTAATGGTCAGGTCGAATTCATCGTTAGCCCCACAACCTCGGCTGTTGGTACACTGGCCTCGTTCAATGCCACAGTGCTTGATAGCAGCGGGACTATTCCCGCTCCTGTTGCCCACGGGCCTGTTCAGTACCGAGTGAAAACCCCGGTTAGTGCGGTGTATATTCCTCAAGCGTTTTTTGATAATTTTTGGGGTTCAGGAGACACCACATCTATAACTCATGATGTCATCGGCAGTCTGTCCGGATTCTCAATTCAACCAAGCACTACGACTTTAAGTGATGGCTTAACACTAACTATCACTGGCTCGGGCTCACCGGCTGCAACAGTCTCCGGTCCGCCTACGTCGTCTCTAAACATTCAGGTACCTGTTCAGCTTCCAATCCTTCAGGGTAGCAGTCAGGTGGCAACCGTCACTCGTGAATACACTCTGCTGTCGCATAGTGGAACAAGCAGCATTGGGACGGTACAATGCAACACCCGTCCGTATATTGTTGGGGGTTTTGTGGGATTGAATCCACTCAAGCCTTGGTTCAACTCTCCAACAGTTAATCTCGCGGGTCTCACAGCCCGTGTTCAACTTGGCTCATCACTGCCCACGGGTCTTTCGTTTGATTCCAACACCATGTTGATCTATGGTGTCCTCGGCGCGATAGCCACCGGCCAGAGCATCATTGAGTACATTGACATTAACAGTGTTATTCAAGGCACAGTGACCATTGTATGGGACACTCAAAACAATGCTTTTCAACTCACCGACAACATTGTGGATGGACAAACGCAGACAGCTATCACGGCGGGGGCAAGCACCATCTCTACCTCTACCCCTGTTACTGTATGCACTGTCTATCGTGGCCGTCTACCTATTGGACTCTCTTTATTGGTTGATCCTTCAGGTAACTTTGTTTCAATTGTGGGAACGCCCACTGAGGCGGGGTACTTCGATATTTGGTTCCGCCTCACCACATCTAGTGGTAAGTCGGCCACCTTATATCATCGCCTCTTTGTCGATTACATTAACCCACTGGTCATTCTGACTTCATCATTGCCAACGGCAGTTACAGGTCAGCCGTACGATGGGGGATCGTTCCAGCTTCAAGGCTTTGGGGGTATTCCCTTCTCTCCCCCGGCTCAGCCGTACACATGGTCGATTACATCCACACCCGCAGGTATGTCATTCAGTACCAGCACAGGTACGCTGTCTGGAACCCCCACGGGCGGGGCTTCCACTACAACCCTTGGTTTCACTGTCACTGATTCAAGAGGTGTAACGGCATCACGCTCTATACCCTTCACCATCGTCAACGCTGTTACCATTCAAACAACAGTGTTGCCTACAATTCAGATAGGTGTTCCTTATTCTTTTCAGGTTGTCGCAGTCGGCGGCACAACGCCATATAACTGGACATGCGCTCAGCTTCCCCTTTCCGGTATTTCTATCAATGCGTCCACCGGGGTCATTTCGGGTACAACCTCAAGCATTATTACTGTTACGTCCATCACCGTCGTAGTTCAGGACAGTAGTCTAGGCACCGCTTCAAAGCCTTTCGCACTTCAGACAGGGGCTCAGGGTGGTATGTCCATTGATGCATCAGGTGTTGGTGTAATCGACCGTGGCGCTCCTTATCAAGGGAATTTGAGGGCAGTGGGCACCGCACCTGTCCCCTATCTTCCTGTGTCGTGGCGTGTTGATTTGAGCAGCCCAAACCCCCTCCCGACTGGCCTCACGTTACAGGCCAATTCGGCTGACCAAGGGGTGACAGCTATTATCTCAGGTTCGACCACCTCTGTATTAACCTCTTACCCTGTGATTATCTCTGCGACTGACGCTATTGGAAATCCAGCCTCGATAACGCTTTCTCTTAACACAGCGTCTACCCTTCACATAACCACAACCTCTTTACCACAAGGTGTTGTGTCATTGAGCTATAACGGGGGAACACCGTACCAGTTGACTGCCGCAGGATATAACACACCATTTACTTGGAGCGTCATATCGAGCACGCCAACTTCATTCCCTTATACGTTATCCTCCTCAGGGGCAATCTCTGGCACCAGCGGTTCAGCGTTTAATGGCAGCGTCGTTTTCCAAGTGGCAGATAGTTTAAGCCCCACTGATATAGACCAAGTTACCCTTGGCCTCATTGTCTCGGCGTCTACTCTACAAATCACAACTAACTCTCCGTTAGCTCAGGGGACAGCAGGAGTCTCATACACTGCACCTTTGGCGGCAACAGGTGGGGTTCCATCCTACACGTGGGCGGTCTCCCCAGTATCAGCCAACTCGCTTCCATCAGGGTTGAGTCTGGCAACAAGCACCGGGATAATTTCTGGGGCTACAAGTCAAGTTGGCACAAAGGTTATCACTTTCCGCGTAACTGACAGTATTGGGTCTTATGTAGATAAAGCTTTGTCGTTGACTTTCATCAGTGGTCTTACACTGTATACGGGAATTGATTACACAGATAGTCTATCAACTAACTATCTTGGGTTTATTGATACCGGCAACACCGCATCTGTCAACCCTCGTCCTAACTACTCGTTTTATGTGGTGGCAACAGGGGTAATCACAACGAGTATGTCAGCTTTGCAAGGGGGTATCTCGATCAGCAACTCCGGGTTTACAGCCACGGTGGTGTCGCTGACGGGTGGTGTTGCTTATATCAGCATCTCTGGCCCTTTCTCTTCGGGAGCTACTGGAGATAACTCATTTGGAATTACGGTAGTGGATTCTGGTGTAACAGTTACTGGAACCTTTAAGTGGATGGTATATAGCGATGGGACTCTGCGTGCCGCCGCGACCAACACATTCCCGACGCAACTTACTAGTTAAGAGGTATATTAAAAATGGGTACTCAATACGAAACAGTCACAGTCACGGTAGGAGGGGTTAACCCACAAACTATCACTGTATCGGTGCCGGTAAATACTTCCACAGGCACTGGATCAGCCACGTTCTCCTACACTGGGGCTCACGGGGGTACTGACACTCTTAGTGGAAGTGGGACCATCGCAGGAACTGCCTATACCTCGAACTCGGCTGAGGTGAGTTGGCAGGGCACAAATGGACAGATTCAAATTGGCCCGGTCACGGCCTATATGTGGAATGACTCAAATACGGTCACCGCTATTCAGAACTACCCTAAGTTCAACCCGGCTGACCCGGCAGTCACATCTTTGGGCATCCAATCAGGCTTAGCCTCCAGTAATGGCAACGGGTTGGCGGTTCTTTCTACCAGCTATGGGTATGTTGGCTCAGCGGTAGGTAACTCCTTGGTCCTTGACGCGGGAGGGATTGGTAATAGTAACCCCCTCACTTGGGAGACTCTGACTGCCACTGGTGGTATTGTAGGATCGACCAGCCCTTTCCCTTCTGTAAGCACTAACTTTAATGCGGTGTTTTTGTGCAACATAATTGTTCCGACCGCTGGAACACACACTATTAACGTGCAAAACAAGCACCAAGTGTTAGTGGGTATTGGTGGACTATTCGGCGGCACGCCCTTTGCTTCGGCTCCGTTTTATTCCACAGGGAGTAACATCCCACCCGCAGGTCAGACAATGACCGCATATAGCGGCTTCCCGCTTTTGCCATGGTTTCCATACAACAACATCTCCTATCCGGAACCTGTTACTTCAATTAGCGTCAACTTCCCTTCAGCGGGTATCTATCCGATGGAAGTTGATTATGACTACTGGTACCACAGCGGACGTACTATGTGCCTCAGTTTTGACAACGCGACCACATCATTCGGGGGTAATAGTGTACCCACCAACTACCCGGTAACCACCAGTGTTGTCACTCCTCCTCCTGCCAGCACCCCTTCTGGTGTTCTTACAATCACCCCGGCTGGTGGAGTTACCAACTTCCAGTTTACGGGAAGCCCAATCACTCTGACGGTTAACATATCAGGGGTTACGTATACCTCGAAATCATACTGCCCTGTGCTTGAAGGAACCAGTGGTAATTTGCTTTTGTACAACAGCGCATCCAGCAGCACTTACACATTTCAGACCTATAATGGAAACTCGGTTAATAAAACAGCGTATGCCCCGGTCGGATTCCAGCTATCCTCGGCGGATAACAATGCCTATCAGGGATTATTTGGTGTGTCGTATAACGGCTCTGACTTCTCGTTGAATTACAATGGGACTACGGCCAACTCAACTAGTGCATCCCGCGTGCTTTCCACTAGCTTGATCGTCACGGCGGATGATGTTGCTTGGTTCAACAACTCGAACAACTCTTTCGACCTCTTTGTTCCAGCGGGTTCAACGGGGGGGAACACCTTTAATTTCGAGGTGGATTATATGAACAATCCTTCAGTGGCATCCATCTCACCTACTACAATTACAGCCAATGGGAATAGCTATACGTTAGTTATCTCACTGAGTAAGGCGTTTTCACCTCAGCAGCAGGGAGCGTTTGGTACAGGAAACACAGTCAATTGTAGTTGCTCGATTACCGGCGCTACCTCAACCGGAAGCCCTTCTCCTAACTTAGATTCCGGTGGGTGGCTTACAGGGTGGAACGTACCCTTTACTGCCCCCTTAGCCACATCAAATCAGACCTTGACTGTTAGCCTCACTGTGTCGGGGACTCTCACTTACCTTAGTGGCGACACGTTTGTGACTAACACTATCACTTATATTAGTGGGAATGTTGGGACTATAACAGCAAATGGTTCCACGTATTTGCCTCCTAGTGCTCAGAGTTTTTCTGTCTCGCCATCTGGCCCTACCTATCCATATACCACTACGTCAGTTACTGCAACCGCAACTGTGTTTACAGTAGCCACAAATGATTCAGTGACTTGTATTTTCAAATACCAACCAGTTGGAGCCTCGGGTTCAGGGACTATCGGAACGGGAAGTCAAACATCCTCCATTCCAGCCACTATAGGTTCTACTGCTGGTTATCTGCAAACATTCACCTTTACATTCAACCCTAATTCGTTTCTTGGCGACCCAGCAGGTAACTATCTTGGGTTTACCGCGACTGACAACGTAAGTGGTCTAACTTGTAGCTACACTTCGACTACGGTATACACCGTAACACATCCTTAATTAGGAGAAATACGACAGTATGTCCGATAGTTTCGTGTATGCGTACGCACACCCACCGTTCAATTTTTTAGGGCACTTCTCAGCTAGTCAGTGGAGTGCCTTTCAGTCTTGGGTGTCTGATCGTCAAAATAACTTCGCACCCATCTCCCAGTTCTATCAGATTCGAGCCCAACAGCTTAGAAAAACTGCGGGAGTGTTGGAACAGTATTACAACACGTTGAACGATCAACACCTTGCACCTACCTTTTCCAAAACTCTTTGGAAGCCGGGGCAATACGGCCACTTCGCTTACCCCTATGATAACGACCATCTTCCCATGGTGATGATGAGTAAGGTTAAGACCAGATTCAAGGACATGCTTCAACGGGATGAAGAGGCTGTGTTTCACATGAATCAGGTGCGGTGTCTAATCGAGAAGAATGAGGATATGGCTCAGCACGCTCATGATTTCATCCAACCGGCGAACTCGACCTCGAATAATGATTCTCCTGAGACACTTCAGCCTCTGTTGGCAAAAATCAACAGTTATTTCTCGAAACCTGAGTACGTAGCCGTTCTAGTAGATGACATTAACAGTTTGTACAAGGGTCAACCGTATTTCCGTGTCCATCAAGCCGATACCCCAACTACTTGGGAGTTAGAACAGATGATGCATACTGACCCCTCATTGGGAATGCCAATCAATATCAAGGAACAAGGAGCCGTCGAAACTTAATGAGTTATGATTTCAACATTCGGTTGGCTCCATGTGACCATCAACAGTCATTTGAGAGATATGTTATTGATTGGGAAGATTTTATGACGCTGCATGTTGCTAGTAATGTGGTCATGAACATGCGTGCCCCAATTAACGGCGTCAATCAGGTCGAGGTGTATATCGGAGGCCAACTCATTCAACCGAATGATCTAACCTATGGGTACAAAATCACCCCTGACATTAACCGGGTCCAGACCGACAACCCTAACCAGTTCTACAAAATCATGTTTAACAAACCGATTCGTTGGTATGTGCCTCTTATTGAGGTTTCTTACATCACGGTCAAGAACTTTTGTTTGAAATGTGGGACAGCAGGGCAGTTGAATGATATTAAGCCAGCCAGCAATGGGTCGGTTATCCATACGGTCGGCACCGATAAAATGGTTCAACGGGTGTTGAAGATGGTACTAACCTCTCAGTGTGGGTTCTACCCCCAATTCACCTGTCCAATTAAGAGTTATGTGGGTAAAAGATTTGGGGTGACAATCACAGATGCGGACGTTTCGAATCAAGTTATGACGGCTCTTCAGAATCTGAAAAGTATTCAATCGGCTCAAAGGACTGTGCAGCATCTCGACCCGCAAGAGATGTTAAAAGATATACAAAACCTGCAAACTACTACAGTTGATCCGACTTCTATTTCCATTGCGGCAGACTTAACCTCTTATGGTACGCCAAATGCGACCTCCGTGAGCTTTGCCTTAACCACGTCATCCCAGTTAGTAGGTCAATAAATGCCAACACCTAATGTCACATTAACGGCTCTTACATCAGTGACCCCTGTTCTGCCCACACCGACGCAGGGGCAGACAAGCTCTATCTCTGTCGATACAACGGCTCTGCCATACATCATCTACGCGGATGCAAATACAAGTCAGGTTGAAGTCCTCGCATACAACCAGACCACCTATAACAAAGACCCTCTTTTGGTGAATGGACAGAACCAATTTGGTGGCACCATAACCATCAATCCCACACAAGGTGACTTCACCGTTCAGATTCTCGGTAGAAACTACGACCCAACCGCCCCTTCTTGGGCGGCGGCGACAACCTACGCTCTCAATTTTCGATTGGTTGACCCTAATGGTTATGTTCAGGTTGTTACTACAGCGGGAGTTTCGGGGTCAACAATTCCAAGTTTCAACACAACAGTTGGTGACTCTACAACTGACAATGGCGTAGTGTGGGAGAACCTTGGTTACATCTCCATCACCCCTACCCTGAAGTTTCTCCTACTCCCGTACGTCAGTGGCTCAGGGGCTCTTATTGGCCCTCCTTCGGCTGTACGTTCTTACATGGCACAAAATATCTGTCGTGTTGAATGGTTGGAACCGACCTATCCCGGAACTATCGGAACTCGCGTCATGTTGTCCACTGATCCAAATGGCATCAATCCCATTTACACCCAGTATGGGGGGATTGTGCCACCTTCGCAACTAAGTAGATCAGATACGTCAGTGTTGGCTACTCAGTCAGCAACTGCTTATGACGGCACGGCGGGAACTCAAACCATAACGACGGTCAATACAGTTCAGCAGAACAACTATAACTACGTGGATGTTCCACAAACAGATGTTGGTGGCGCGGACATCTTCTATGCGATGCTTTCCACGGTTATTCAAGACCCCAGCACACAAGCTATCTTTGAATCACAACAGAACGGCCCGGTTACATGTGGTTATGTAAACCTCAAACTTGTACAGCTTACCGATTTCCTTGCACTACAACGTAAAGAAGACATAGCCGGAAGGATGATTACGCAGGTCAATCGCAATTACCCTAATTTAGACCTGTCCCCACGCTCAGAGCTTCGTGATCTTATGGTTGATCCAGTAGCGATTGAACTCTCTAATATGAGTGTTCGAGAGTGGTTCTCGCGGGTTAGTCGATCCGTTTCGGGTCTTGCTCAAATTGATAATGCCAGCGGTAACGGCATCAGCGACCCATTCAACTCGTCTCCTGTGAAGCAGCAAATTTCTCGTGCGTATGGATTAAACCCCACCGACACTCAAACATTTATTGACAGTCAGTTTGATGTACTTGGTGAGCGTGCTGGTCTCAGCCGCCTTGGTGCAACTTCTTCGGTTGTAACCATCACGTTCTACACATACGTCAAACCAACTTCTTCGGTGGTGTTTCCTACCGGCCTCATTGTTTCTACAATAGCTGACGCACAGACTTCAGCTTTAAATTTTGTGACAACCGGCTCCGCCAGTATAGCGACAAGCTCTACTAACACGTATTACAACCCGGTCAATGGTTGGTGGGCACTAAGCGTACCAGCCTCTTGCCAATCCGCAGGAAGTAACACAAACGTAGGGTCTGGAACAATCAATAATCTTGGCTCTGGAGCCCCTTCAGGATGGTACTGCACAAATTTGGTGGCAGCGGCATTCGGACAGGATAGAGAAATTAACTCCAGCTTTGCCTCTCGTATCATAACCCGGTCGGTAACAGGGGTGGATTCAGGTACACGTAACGGATACCTTACCACAGCACTTGAAACCCCCGGAATAACCTCCGCAGTTGTGGTTGCGGCGGGGGCGACTGAGATGCTCCGTGACTGGGATTCAATTCGTCAAAAGCATGTGTATGGTTGTGTGGATATTTATACGAGAGGTATCAGCTTCTCTGAGCAGGATGAAGTGGTTGGGTTTCAATATAAGAACACTGGCACGTTTGGGACTCCTACAACGTACATCACACTAAACTCGTTTAATAGGAACACGCTAAGTGCTCAGATTCCAAATTTTGCCTCTCTTCTATACCCCCTGTACCAAGGAGTGCAGCTTCTTGTCACCGGATCAAATGGGAGTTTTTATCTTGGCCTAGAGAATGCTCAATTCGATAATGTGGGGGGCTATATTATATTGAATCCGAACGATCTGGCCTACCAAATTGTCGGCGACCCACTATCTCAGATTTCTATTCCTTTGGTACTCAATGGAGCACCCGCGACAAATAGGGCGGCTATTTCCAATCTATCTACCCAATCAGGAAGCACGACCTACCAATTGTTGGCAAGATACCAATCTCCTCTCACTGACGCCCCAGCGTTTCAACCAGTGGTTGCGGTGAACTCTGTTATTGGTCAGGCCAGTCAAACAGGTACAGTGGCGTCTAATCTCATCGACTTAATCCACACCTCTGATTTCTTGTTGAATGGTGGGTCTAATCAGGCTGGAGATTTTGTCAATGTATCAACCACCGCCACTGCTTCGACTACAAAGACAATAACCGCAGTCAGTGGTAGTTTTGTAACGATTGATTCAGGTATGAGTCTAACAGTGGACATTAACGGGAATCTTGGTAACGTGGTTTCAGTTCTTTCTAGTGACCAATCCACCTTATATGGCTTTGGTACAGACTACGCTCTTGCTTCTATAGGAGCCTACCACACCTATGGCATTAAACCACTTCAAGTTACTGTGCAGGTCACAGCGATTCAGATTCTAGGGACATCAAGTCAGGCAGTTTTTACATGCAATAACTTGTTCGGGGTCGGAGCTACTGTCACTGTTAACAATTTAACCACACCTGAATTGGCGACCCTGTTCCCCTCCTCCACCGTTTTGACGGTGACTTCTTCAAATGGTTCGTCTTTCACAGTAACGTTCACATCAAGTTTGAACACAACCCCGATTGCAACAACCGGCACAGTTGCAGGAAGTACAATTCAGAACAACCAGCAAATTCTAGTTACTTACAACAAGTTTGAAGTTGCTGAAAATTTGACGTTTGTATCGGGAGAGTCTCAGACTCTATCAGGCACGGCATTCTCTACGTTGAACAACCAAGGATTTGTGTATAACACGTGGCTCCCTGAGAGTTACGGGAACACCACCCTTACGTTGGATGGGGCAACGTTAAATTCAGATGGAACGGTGAACCTATCACTATCCACTGGGCTTGTAGGGGCGCTGATCCCACATGATAATCGTTACATCAAGGTGACATATAACGGCACTGTGATGGTAGAAAATCAAGACTATGTTCTTGTTGTAGCCGCAGTTTCTGGCACAGCAGCCATTGCTCGGTCGGCTGCAAACATCGGCACTACCCGTATTCCTGATGGGGCGGCTGTAAGCGTGTCTTACTTCATTACTGAGGCGTTCACATTTGCTACTGAATATCCAGCCTTTGTGGAAATCCTCGCTAATCAGATTGCAACCACTAAGCACGCAGCAGCAGATGTTCTTGTGAAAGCAATGGTGGCCAACCCGGTCGATGTTTCTATGACAGTGACTTTACAGGCGAATGCTTCGGCGGATGTTGTCGATCCCATTATCCGCAGTACCATAGACCTCGTATTGGATAATGCGAATGCCTCTCTTTATCAGTCAGAAATTGTTCAGCAGGTCATGGGAGTAACCGGAGTACAGACGGTCAATCTTCCTCTGACTAAGTGTGCCAAGAGTGATGGCTCCTACGACATTGGTGTGGTTATTCCGACTGGAACCACGTGGATTCCATTGTCTTCAGACCCGGCGTTCGCGGGAAGCACAACGCCAGCCAATAGTTTCATTACACAGAAGCCAGTTCTTCCAGATAGCACAATGCCCTCGGGTGGTACACCTGAAGCCTTTGTTGGCCTCCTATATCAGGGTCAGGCATACACTCGTACAAATTCGATTCAACAGTTCCTTACCACGGCTGCAACTCCGGCGACGTTGTCCTCAGCCGGTTCTTTTTACATTATCGGAACCAATGACCGAATCAATGCGACGACAGCTTTGAGTTCGGCGTATAACCAAAAAGTCATTGTCACGGTTCCGGCTACTGTAAAGAATCCTTCCCTTCTCTCATTTTTCGTGACCTACCAAGTTTACGGAGCAGGCGGGGCTAGTGACATTATTTTATCTAGCACCGAGTACGTCACCCCCGGAAACGTCACAATCTCGTATATAACTAACGGTAACTAAAGGATGTAAATGGCTTCACCTCTATACAATTCGCAGGGGGCATGGGTATCCACGACTCAGTATAACTACCTAGATGCGGTAACCTATGGTAGGTCTAGTTACATTTGCACCGCTTCGGGTTCTCTAAATCAGGAACCTTCCCTGTCGCCGTCAGTATGGGTTCAAATGCCAGAGGTAACCCAAGAAGACCAATACTATTTGAAGAGCAGGGAAGACCTCTTACAATACGAGGACGCCCGGTATCAATCCCTAATCAACGCGATGGCGAACTACTATACTACACGTAATGACCAGAGTGTTTGGGGGTCGTTCTTACGCGCAGTTTCCATGGAGTTGGCTCGTATTGAGTATATGTACTCGTACGATGTGGTTACAAAAAACCCCAAATATTTAACCCCTCCGGACATCAAACGTGAGTATGCTAACCCCCTGTTTGTAACAGGTAATTTTCAGCAGTTGTCTCAGTTTGATTCGGGGGCGTTTGGTTCCTCATTCGGTCAATGGGTGTCGGATAGAGGGGTTATTCTAAACGAGGCAATCCTCGATAGTAATGGGAATGTTCAAATAGCGACCACCCCCGGTCAGACAGGGTTAACTGAGCCCCTGTGGGCGGTCACCACAGGCGGTACTACGACGGATGGCTCCGTAGTATGGACGAGCGGTGGCGTCGCACCCAGCACGCTTGCATACCCAAACGGGTATCGTGATATGCTCATCGACCTTCTCGCGGCCTATCAGGAAGGTGCCACGGTTAAATCCATTCAGGATGTCATTTATGCTTACACGGGGAAAGACATTATAGTAGAGGAACTCTACAAGCAGATTGGAAATGGGTTTTACGATCAGAGTTATCGAAACACGGTGACCGTAAGTGTCAATGTTGGAGGCGATGATCCCTTCACTGATGTAGAGAGTCTACAAGAGTTACAACAGATTACAAATTCCCTGTATGGTGCAGTTGACCTCGCTAAACCAGCCCATGTTGGCGTCGAGTTCGCCACCATTTTTGGGGCGGATGAAAACATTGATTGTTTTATCAGCCCTCGATACCTGACACAGGCTCAACTAAATGTGGTGGCCGAAAGTCAACAGCAATACTACAGCCTCATAGCGTATGTTTCAGCCCCACTTGCGTGGTCTCCTGACACCCATTATGCTTTGAACACCATTATTCAGGACTCCAATGGGTACCTTCAAAAAGTCACGACCGCTGGAACTTCTGATTCAGTGGCACCGGGATGGACGACCGTTCTCGACGCCGTTACTTCAGACGGTCAGGTGGTTTGGACAAATATAGGAACCCCTGTAATTGCATGGATAGCAGACACTAACTACGTTGCAGGTAGCCTTCTTCAGGACAGTAATGGAAACATCCAACTCGCGACAACGGGAGGGGTCTCTGGCTCCTCTACACCAAGCTGGAACTCAAGTCTTCAGGGAACTGTCACAGATGGTGGAGTGACGTGGATCAACATCGGCACTCCGCAAATTACAACGACAGCATACACTGCCTTGTCATCTTCACAAAAACCCTATTATCAAGGGTACTATCAAGATGTAAATTGCGTGGGTTCGGGCATCAATGACACACTTCGAATAATTATCCAGCAATATGAAGAGCCACCATACAACCCTATGTTGTATCAAGCGCCTATCGTCGTCGTTGGCAACCCGAACACTACACTCGCTTCTTATGGGCGTCAGATGTTCACTCCGTTGAGCCAAACAAATTGGCAGACGTTACAGGGCAGTCCACAGGTGTGGGATAGTTCGATCACATACCCCAAGGGTGCGCTTGTGCGTGCTGTGAGTGTCTCAACCTCCGGTAGTTTTAGTGATGGTGTATGGACACCGGGCGGGTGGCAGTTATATCGTGCTTTGAAAAGCAATGAGAATAACAACCCATTAACACAAACAACCGACTGGGCTCCCTTGGTTGGTATCGAGGGACAGTTTGCCCCTTCTGTATATCAAGCGTACTATCAGGCAGCAAATGGTCAGTATGTGGCGGGTATTCAACCGTGGAACCCAACGACTTCGTTTTATACGGGGCAGTACGCTATTGATAACAGCGGCAATCTGGAGCTTGCTGTCGTCGGGGGAACCACCTCTCCAACAGTCAATGTGGCGAACGCCCCGAACGCAGTGGTGATTTCAGGCAACGTCCTTACTTTAATGCTGTCGAGTGGGTTAGCCAGTATGGGGCTTGTAGCCGGGGTCAGCAGTCTGACCATCTACAACTTTTCATTCGCGACTTTTCTGAACGGTTTGACATTGCCAGTTGTTGCGATTAACACAACATCCAGTCCAAACACTGTTTCATTGACTTACACTCATGCAAACTACAACTCTGATTTGCAGAACGAAAGCAACGCCTCTATCCGTGTCGGGTTCAGCACGTCAACAAGTGTACCAACCTATGATGGAACGGTTCTGTGGGAATACCTTGGCTCCAACTACCTCAACACCCCAGCCAAGTGGATTCAGGTGGTTGATTCTACCAATAATCCGACTTCCGAAGTCTCTAATTGGGATGTAAATCACCCCATGGGGTTACTCTCACCCAGAACTGACCTTTGTTGGGAAATCAGTGGGGGGGATTTTTTCCAGTCATATACGTACGAATAGGAGAGATAGTGCCGAAAGGAGTAAAACTTACGAGAGAGGAGTTCATTAAAAGGGCTCAGCTAAAACATGGGTTCAAGTACGCTTATGGAAACACGCAGTATGTGAACGGTAAAACCCGAGTCATAATTACGTGTTTTAAGCATGGAGATTTTATACAGAGAGCAAATCACCATCTTGATGGAAGGGGGTGCAGACACTGTAGTATTTCAGCCTCGTCCACCACTCAATCCAATTTCATTGAAAAAGCTAAAGAGCGGCATGGTAATGCATACTCCTACACTAAAACTAGATATTTGTCGGCTCTGACTAGGGTTTCAATAACGTGTAGAGTTCATGGAGATTTCGAGCAAACACCCCATAGTCACCTTCAAGGTTCTGGGTGCCCCCAATGTGGTCATGATGCATCTTCTAAAGCCAGAAGTGCCACCTTAGAGAGTTTCATACAGAGAGCTACGATAGCACATGGGTGTATATACTCTTATTCAAATGCTATCTATATCAACGACTGCACCAAAGTTTTCATCACATGCCCCGAACATGGTGACTTTGAGCAGACCCCAAATAACCACCTTAAAGGGCAGGGATGTCCTAAGTGTGGGAGGGGTAAAGCCGAAGAATCACGTCGTTTAAACTTGGAAGAGTTTATTAGACAGGCCAATCGAGAACACAAAGGAAGGTACACGTATCAGAACTCGGTATACACGGGGGCTCTAATAAAACTATCTATCACATGTCCAACCCACGGGGATTACAAGCAGAGCCCGGATAAACACATGAGAGGTCAAGGTTGCCCGAAGTGTAAAGAGTCCAGAGGGGAGCGTTCCATTCGTAATGTTCTGGATTCGATTACAGCTTGTTATCAGCCGCAATACAAGTTTTTAGAGTGTAGAGATAGACATCCCTTACCTTTTGATTTTGCATTAATGAAGTCAGGGGTTGTGGTGGGGTTGATTGAGTATCATGGGCAGCAACATTACACACCAGTCCGATTTTTCGGAATATCGAAAGAAAGGGCTGCAATAGCTTTCGGAGGCGTTCAAAAGAGAGACTACATAAAAGAACGATTCACCGCAGACAAAGGTATTCCGCTGCTGGTCGTACCTCACTGGGAATTCGCCACCATTAAGTCAAGGGTGGTCCGTTTTGTCAACCAATCCTGTAGTTTTTGCCTAGCGGAATCTAAGTAGAGAACATTATGAGCAAGCACTTCCACAAATCCTCCGCTATTACCTCGGACTTTCCTGCATTCGATGAGTTTTCGGCTGCGTACGACGTACTCAACCTCAGTGAGGACTACGATTGGTATGCTAATGATGCCGAGGATTTTGTTGACGGGTTTAATGAGATGACACCCGATGAGAAGTATAAGGCGGTCACCGGCCTTGTTTCAGCTAAGGTACAGGACTATTACGACCAACTGGTGGATTTTTATGAGGGTATGGCTTTTCCCGCAACCCTTTATCGTGTTGTCGCTCTATCCAAGATAGAAGCTCTTCGTATGGAAAACATCGGAGAATCATGGACGTGGGATGAGCACTCAGCCGAGGAGTTCCTTCCCGGTAATCATGGGCGATTCATGTTGAAGGCCAGCGTACCTTACGAATCGGTGGACTGGCATGAGACATTGAAGTTGAATTTGGATAGAGGTATAGGCGAGGTTGAAAACGAAGTTCGACTTAAGTTCGACGCCCCAATGGAGCTTGTAGCCTACCGTAGCAAAAGTACGAAAGAGTGGACACCTATTGCTAAGATGGTTACCGCCAACAATAAGACTGCATACCTATCTCCCGCTACGGGAACACTGGACATTTCGGTTATCCGAGATTCACGCCCCTATGCAACCATTTCCCTAGACCTCGGAATTCCCAATTTTACTGTGTTTTCTTTGAAGTTTCCCCTTGTGGAAGATAAGCCAGCCACGATGAGTGAACTTGTTGCTGAAGGGGTTCATGTGTTGTTGGATGAGATGTCAGCTTTCATGCTTTCCCTTGGCTTTGAAGAGAAAATCATTGTGCATATCTACGCCACCGTCCTAACTTGCTTCAAAGGCATGACCGGCGAAGCTGACTCCAGCAAGTCCCAGTCGGCTATCAGCAAAGACCCGACAGTGAAGACCTTCGAAGGCACGTTCAAGCTGCCCATGGAGTTTGTCAATGAGACCTACGACAAGGTAGTTACCGCCGCTGGAAAGAACATCAAGCGACCACCAGTCCATCGTCATCTGGAACTCACTTACGAGAAGCCATCAAAGACAACCGTCAACGAGGCACGCACAGTCATTAAAAACTTCCGTAACCGTAGCCTTAAATCCCAACCTAGTCCCTTGTACATTATTGTGTACGATTCGATGGGCAGGGCAAGAGGGACAATCCCCTTCGGGCCGAACTTTAAGAATCAACTGCTGAATCAGGTGTATAAGAAGGCGTCAGTCGAGTTCACTCCTACCGTAAAATTCGACAATGACATTGAGATGAAAATGACCAACGCTGAGGGCATCCCCAAAAGTATCTTTGTGGGTGATGAAAAGTATACCCCGGTCGCAACCGTAAGTGACGACATGGCTCTTTATTCAAACGAGAAAGACGAATATGTTGTCAAGTTCACAGATGGTCGCTGTGTTGCTTTCACTGATTTCCCTTCTGTTGGAGAATTGAGGGATGATAACTACCCAGTTCCAACCATCTATACGAATTGGAAGATGCTACCCAAAGAAGAAGTGCCAGAATCCTCCGATGATGGGGAGGCGGTTGATGCGCGTGGCACGGAAGTTATCGAGGGCACCGAGATAGAAACTGACCCAGTGGCCGACCTTAAGGCTGATGACGATAAGAACGAGCAGCTTGAGGAAGGGGTGGATGAATTACCTGAGGGTCAGGAGAAGACTTCAGCGGTTAAAGCACAGCGGTACACCGTGGTTTGTAAAGCATTTCGTATGATGGGCGCACCCATCAAGAACTGGAATAGCGGGGCTGAACACGTCCGTCTTATTGATGCTACAAATGAACGAGCCGCAAAACGAGAGGCGCTGTTAGACCTTAAGAACTCTTATTCCTTTGCAAACATTGAGTTCAAGGTGGTCTGGTGCTACCCGGCAGCAGAAACAAAGACCTCCGGTTGGCGGGAAGATTATCGCGGTCAGACGAAGAAACCTCACGGCATGTCCAGCCAGTCTTGGCAAGCTATTCAGCGTCAGTTGAAGGAAGAAGAAAAGAAGTTTGACCCCGACCAGTACATAGACCCCTTGACAAACTTGTGGGGTAAGTTAAAACCATCTGAGCGTAAAAGATTGGTGAGTGTGCTCAAAAAACCCACCAACAAGACATGGAATGATGCGTACTCTATCATTATCCGTGACACGGGTATGGTATCCCTCTGGCAAGCGGTTATCGCGGTCGATCCTTTCTTTCCACGTCGTGGGCCTTCATACACAAGTGGGGAGGCTGAACGTGAACGAGTGTGGGAAAAAATTCCTTCTCGCGAAACCCTTATCAAAGCTTTGCAATACGCAAATCCGGTTAAGCACGAGAAGAAGCCTGATTCTGATTACGACAAGGATTTTATGAAGGCCCTTGGCATCATGAGTAGTAAGAAAGCCGATCATATTGACGATAATGGTTACTGGGCTGGAGCCGGTGGTGGTGCTTCAGGTATCCTCCCCATCTGCACTACAACGGGCCGCGTTTGCCTTGCATGGCGTAGTGGCTGGGTGCATGAGGGCAATTGCTGGGGAACCATCGGTGGAGCTATTCAGCAAGGCATGTCCCCCGGTGAGAGTGCCAAGAAGGAGATGCAGGAGGAGGTTGGCTACCACGGAAGCATCCGGCTCATTCCCTCCTTCGTTTTCACTCATGGGAAATTCAAGTATTACAACTTCCTCGGTCTTGTGGCGTCGGAGTTTAGTCTCAACCCCATGGAAGGTGGCTCCAGCAATCTTCAATTTACGGACGAGACTGACGCCATCGCGTGGTTCACATGGGATGACCTGCAAAACGACATTAGAAATAACCCCAGCGACTATCACTCCGGCGTGCTTAAACTATTGCAACAATCTGGTGACCAAATTCGTGAAATCTGCGAAGCAGCTAGTAATAAAGGTTAGAGGGGATTTATGTTTACTCAAGTTGAATTGATTTCCACAAAAGATGAAGTAGCCGTTTATTGGCTTGACCACAACCTAGATGAACACAAAGCACTTCGTGCCGGTCTTGGTGTGAAGATCGTTGAGGCCGATTCGTACTGGCGGATTAACCGGATTTTTATGACGCTGAAAAATCTAGCTGACTTGCCGGTTAAACATCGTATCGGTACGGTCATCGAATTGAATTAAAAGGGAGTAACCTAGATGCTTAAAGAAACCATGGACGCTCACTATCCCCACCTCCACATTCGTGTGTCACGTGAGGATACAGGTGAGGTTTTGTATAAGGAAGACAACACCATTGTGAATGTTGTGAAGTGGCTTTTTTCGAGACTCATGGCGAACGTCAACCCCACTGATCCCTCCCCCCCTTATGTCCTCGGCCATGAGCCGTTGTATTCGGTGTGGGGTCTTGCCCTTGGTGCCGGTTCACCCACGTGGGCTCCTGAGACACAACCACAGGAAACCCCGGTTCAGACGGCTCTTGTCCAAGAGTTTATACGCAAGCCTCTCTCGGCCATCAACTATGTTCAGCCGAACAATAATGGGGGCTGGACATCCATTAACACCTTGTCAACCTACGTTGACTTTGAGTGTGTTGTGAATGCGACAACCGACAACATCACACAGAGCATTCGCGAGATGGGACTCATTGGTGGTGGGAGCGTATCTCAGTCTACAAACATGCAGACCGCCCCTTACTTCACGGGTAACATTTCCAATTACGCGAATGTGACGGCTGCTCAAAACACAGTGAATCTCATCAACTACAAGACGTTACCACCGCTCCTGCTCCCACCCGGCGTGAACATCATTTTCAGTTGGGTACTTAGCTTCTGACCTGTGAAATTTCTTGACTTCTCAGTATTAAGTAGGGAGGTCAAGAAATGTTCATTTATGTCATCACCAACAAAGTTACGAGCAAGATTTACATTGGCCAACACAAAGGTGCGAATCTAAGACAGTACCTTCAGAAAAAGTTTTATTGGGCTCGTGTTCAAAAGACAGGTTCTTCCTACCTGTTCAACGCAATGAGAAAACACCCGTACCCCGCTGATTGGTCAATTGAACCACTCATGGAAGGTATCGAGACTAAAGAAGAACTTGACCGTTTAGAGACTCTTCTCATCGCTTTGTACGACACTCGTAATCCTGAAGTGGGGTACAACATCTGTCGCGGTGGCGAGGGACGCACAGAGAAGGGCTGGCACCATAAGCCGGAAACTATCAAGAAAATAACAGACGCGAACATGGGTAGGCAGCTATACCCTAGAACCCCTGAAAATGAAGCTATTCGCATAGCTGCATGGCAGAAATATGTGGACGATAAGATTGCCTCCGGTGAGTATCACACGCCTGAAACTCTTGAAAAGTTAAAAGCTGTCAGAGCCCATCAAGATGAAGCTCACCGTCTCGAAGCCTACCGCAGATTTGAATCTGAACACGGTACAGAACGTCGTAAAAGGGCCGCAGCAACCCACACTGGCATGAAACACCAAATGTCCCCTGAAGGTCACCTCGCTATCAGTGAAGCCTTCAAGAGGAGTTCAGCAAAACGGTGGGGTACCCATTCCATCATAGGTCAGACCTTCGAACGTCTCACTGTGGAATCAGAAGCGGGGCGTAACAAGCGGGGTCTCATCCAATGGAATTGTCGTTGCATTTGCGGCGGCACTGCGATAGCAACAACCACGCTCCTTCGTACTAAGCACAAGAAAAGCTGTGGATGTTTGGCAAAAGAACTCGCATTGGCAAATTTACGGGTATTAAACTCTAGGTAGGTGCTCATGAAGATTCGTCTGGAGACTCGCTGCGGATGCACGAAAGAGTTGGAAATTCCCGCACTGGTTCCAACTTTCAATGCACCCCTAGTATTGCAGCCGGTTATTCATGAGCCGGAGCAGAAGGCTACACTGGCTGACATTCATCGTACTTTTGAGTGTACGTGGGTAGAAGAAAACGGTGTGGTGATGGCTCACAACAGCCTTGTGCTTCAGAATCTCCAGAGGCGACCAGCCGACACGGCGACTCTGTGCAATGTCCTCTGCGTCATCAAGGACGGGTATAACCCCTTTGTTTTCAATAATTTACAAACAAAAGAAATATGGGCTCCTTAGACATGAAACAGATTCCTTGCTCAGGACCGGGTTGTAGCAAAGTGTTCACTAACCATGAAACTGACCTACCCCGAGGCGTCAAGTTGATAGAAGTTCCCGACGAGTATCAAGGGAAAGCTTACTGCTCCATTGAGTGCAAGGTTTATGACGACAGTGGAGTTTACGGGATTACGGTGATTGAAGTGAGAGACTAGATGGGAAACCCTGAAAATATCTTGGCAGTCCGTATCGGCCCGACAGAGCAGTTGGGTATGGGCGTTGACACTGGCCTCCGGGCGGTGCTGGCTGTCAATTTTATTCGGGCGGATGTCCAATCTTACACTTGCTATGGTCAGTCTCTGTATATGATTCATTACGACGTGGGGCAACTCACGGTACAGGATTCGTTCGCGTTCTTCTGTCGGCAGTTTTACAATAAGTCTTTCGAGTGGGATCAGCTAAGTGCCCCTCCGCCTAATCCCCTCCTTCAAAACTCTCGCGTTTACCTCATTCCCGTGCCTCAAGCCCCTCCTCCGGTAGCCATAGGTATGATGACCCTCCTCTCTTCGGGTTATGACCCTCTTAAGGGTTTCTGGCTTCAGTTTGAGGGGAGTTTTGACCTCACCTGTCCTCTTTTCAAGGGGTTTACAGGGGTCAACAGGAACATCCCGAATTACCAAATTAGAATCGGCTAGATTAGCCTCGAAATTCCCTCAAAAACACCCCTAAATTCAACTATCGAAGCCATTGTAGGGGGTTCCTATGGCATTGAACTGGCGAGGCGCATGGAGTGCGGGGTTAACGTATCAAGTTAATGATGTGGTGTTTTATCTTACAGCGTCTTACGTCGCTGTGGACATCAACACCAACCATGCTCCGATACAAGCTAACATTGGATCATATTGGGAAACATTTGCGGTTGGGGCACAGGGAGCCCAAGGCTCCCAAGGTATTCAAGGTGCCACAGGCGTTGCGGGGGCTACTGGAGCAACCGGAGCCACAGGCAGCACAGGAGCTACCGGCCAAGGCTTTACATGGCGTAATGCGTGGTCTTCTGTTGTCACTTACAATGCCTATGATTGTGTTTCCTATACAAACGGTAACTCCTACATCTGTATCTCCAGCAGTGTCCTTGACATCATTCCCGGAACGGATGGGTCTAAGTGGAATCTTCTTGCTCAAGGAACCGTTGGAGTAGCGGCATCCCAAACCTACAGCGTAGCAGGGACGGCTCTTCCAGCGGCATCGGGACTAACTGGAGCACGGGCGTTTGTCAGTGATGCTACAGCCAATACGTTTGGCACAGCCTATACGGGCAGTGGAAGTCATACTGTGCCTGTGTGGTGTGACGGTACAACTTGGTACATCGGGTAAGAAGGTAAAAATGTACAACCCCCTTTTAACGAAGAACGCCAAGAATCGCTTCTCATATCCTGACGCCGACTACTGGGAGGCGAAGGTGGGTCCGAAGAGCATGTCTAAGGTCTACCTCGACAAGTATCGTGGTGGTCTATTTGATGGCGGCAAGGATTTCCCTCAGGCTATGCGTGACTATGTGAAAAATACAGTGTTCGCCTCTGTGACGGCCTCCTCTACGATGAATTCCGATGCCGATAAATTTTTGTACGGCATCGCAAAAGCAATCGGCGGTCGGTTGATTTCGAGCACTACGATACCCTCCTACATCGAAACCCCTAACGGGATGCTGATTCACCTCAATGTTGAAGAAGGGGGGTTGGCAACCTTCTGGAATGAACAGACCACCAATGAATCAAATGCATTCCCAATGGATGACCTAGATGCGGCCATCGAAGCGGCTCGGTCGATTTTACCGATTCCCAAATTACCCTCACGGAAGAGGAATTTGATGGATGACCTCTTTAACCCGAAGAAGCCTCGCAAGGCTCCTCTGTTTACTAAAGAGGATAAAACCTTTCTGCATAGTGTTGGTATCAAAGCATCCCTTAAACCTGTATGGGATAGAGCAATCAATGCTGGAATGCTTCAGTTTGCTTCCAATCGTTACACCTTCACTAAGGATGCCAGTGTTGCAATTCGCTCTGGCCTCAAGGACAGCGTTGTACGAGTCAACTGTGCTTTGAACCGGCTCCACATTCCGAAGCGTGCCTCAGCCCATGAGGCTGCGGTGAAGGAGATGGCATGGACAGTGGTCACCAGTAATCGCAAGCTGGATAAAATGGGACGCCTTGCAAAGAAAGCAGCGAATGCTACTCATATCCTCTATGATGCCGGTCCAACAAGCTACACAGTTCGTGTCATGCGAGGGAACAGCACTATTGATGAGTACAACGGAGGCAACTCCCCTTTTGATTCCACGAGTCAATTCAATCGCACAAATGACGACGCTATTGAATACCGGCGACTGCTTGAACTCGCTGAGCAAACCGCCAAAGAGTATGCAGTGGAATATGGTGTGCCTGAAAATATGATTGACCATGATGAAGACCTCATGGCAGAAGAACGTGAGGAAGCTGGCATGGATTTTACGACAGAAGATAAGGATGAACTCCGCTCGATGGGTATTAAGGGATCAAAAGACCGTCAAGCATCAGCTAAGCCAAAATGCCCTCACTGCGGTGCATCCAAGTATGTGCTTATGCCCACCGATTTTGAAACCGCCAAGTGCAGCGAGTGTGGCAAGAATTGGGATCATGGCATTGTTCCGGGCATCAATGACCCTAGTGATAAGACCGCCTCAAGCTCCAAGAAAACATTGAAGCTAACCAGTAAGTTCCTGCAACCTAAAAAGGGTGAATTCACACCTGAAGAAGCCAAGGAATTTCAAGAGCAGAATCAGGGCAGCAAGATAGAACTCAACAAGGGAGCATCATGGGAAGATGGATTGTCTAATGAAGACTGTCCACTGCCAGACCGCGACCGCTGCAACACAACTGACGCTGATACATGCTGCGGCGGCGGTTTTGCTTATGATGACAAACGTAACTGGGTTGGTGTCCCCTGCCCATGCAAGGACTGCCACCCACCCCTGATGGGAACCGACCATCCGCACGCTGAATTTATCAAGAAGAAATTCGAACAGGTGAGCAGCCAGAAAACTGCCAACGTGTACAGGGTTGAGAAGGGCGGAGATGGGGAATGGTACATCCGTGGTCTCAAGGAAGGTGACAGCCCGGACACGTTTATCATGCCCGGTATGAATCACTCTATTCGTAATCCTAAAGGGTTGACTCAAGGGGTTTACGAAGAAATTTATGCTGAACTACAAACCAATGACAATCTCAAAGAAGGGGACATATTTGAAACTCCTGTTGGTCAGTTCATTTGTCAAGGATTTCACGTCCTGCCCCTTGATGATACGGCGAAGGCCGCGCTCAAAGAGGTTGATGAGCAGTACCAGTGTGTTACCTGTGGCTGTGACCAAGGCGACCATCGTGTGACCCATGATGGGGAGTTCACTGATTACATGGAATGCAAGAACCATCCGAATGAATGTAGGGAATTCAAGAAGCAAGTTGGGTAAGAGAGGTTAACGATGGCTTTTACATCTAAGCTCCTTAAGAAAGCGTGGGAAGGTGAGCGGTTCTCCTACTTTGGTATGGAGTTCAACGTCGAAAAAGCGGAGCAAATAATCGCTTCAAACCCCCGTCCCCCACAGAAGGCCCCTAAAACATTTCTTGAGGCGTTCGTTGGCACGCAGGAGCAGGATAAGAAGGAAGAGGAAGAAGGTAGCTTCAGCATGTTCAATGTGGGGTTGAACCGGAACCATGTTCAAGAAGTTGATGAGAACAAGCCGGGAATCATAGCTGCGATTGCTTACAAGCCGACAAAGGGATACCCCGAGACCAAAACTAACTTCATCCTCATTGATGGCAACCATCGAGCGAAGAAGCGTCTTCGGATGGGGTTGGATGACATGGAGGTTTATGTGCTGACGCCTGAAGAAAGCTGGCAGGTCATGGCACCCTACACCTACGCTGGTTTGTTAAAGAACCTTGTCAATCCAAGTCAGAAGCCAGCCAAGCCGCGTACTCCAAAACCAAAATCAGATAAACCCAGCAAGGCTGATGCACGAAGAGCCGACCTGCAAGCTCGTCTTGACTTCATCAATACGAACTACGTTCCCGGTCGTGCTCGTGCAACCATGGAAGCGTATCTCGAAAAGTTCGGGGAGCCAATGTGGAATGATGTCTTCTTTGAAGAGAAGCAATATCTTGAGTCGGAGCTTAAGAAGAAAAAGGGAGCGTTTGTTCACGACCCCAACAACACCAGCCCTCCCATCGTTGAGCATAAGCAGTATTACGCTGTTGAACAAAAAGGAAACCGAGTGTCGGAGGTAGGCACCTATGACCAATGTGTAGATTGGTTGAACGCTCACTCGGGTTTTGTGCGACCGTACAACGATAAAGGTTGGAAGAGAAAAGGCTATTCCATAATCCCTGTCGAAAACGAAATCCCTCCTATTTCTTTCAGCGATGAAGATAGGGCATGGATGGAGGCTATGGGTATTCGGCAAGCTAAGAAAGCATACTGGGATGAAGAGGAAGATGATTATCGAGGCTGTATTGGTGATTACACATTCGCTACAAATTGTGTAAGCTCTGACGGCGAATCCATCATTGACATGGTAGACATAAGCCGGGAAGTGTCTTACAACCTCATTAAGAAGCACTGTAAGGGGTTGCGTCGGTGGGAGGCGGAGCAGGGTTACTTGAAAGATGGCTCCCGAGGGCTCACACTTCGGAATGATTATGCGGTGTCCTTTTATAAGAGCAAGTACCGGGGTCAGGATTGTTACTACGTCAAATGGTCGGGTATTGAGTGGGTTTGGGTGAAGCGATGAAAGCGAGGGTGTAATGAAATTCATAGCCAAATTCTTGACCGCTGCATTCCAAGACCCCTTTCTCAAGAAGGCTCTACCCTTGAACACTGATTTTGATAATTACATTGAGAGGAAGCCACAAAACTTAAAAACAGGGGCTACCAAGACGGCTCTGCCCCAGTCTCATCGTATCAGTCTGCAAGATGCCCAAGACCGCAAGCTGTTCGGTCCCGTATACCATGGCACAACGTCGGCAGGTCGTAAGGCTATCGACACAGGGGGTTTCAAGATATTCGAAGGTGAAGAGGGTTCGGGGGACATTCGCAATGGCTATCGCGGCAACCAAGCTTACAGTCTCAAGCACCCCGGCGTTCCTGCCCTGTTCATCACCTTGGTTATGGTGTATATTTTACGACCAGCCAGAGCGTAGCCAAGATGTTTAATGAGAATTCCACCAAAGGGATGAAGACTTACTATCTCAATGTGTCTAACTGCGAAACTATTAACTTCGCCGTCCCTCACACCATGATGAATTGGTGGATTAAGAATGGCTATGACCCTGAGTTAGCTAAGAAAGACCGGGTAGCTGCAACTAAGAAAATGACTGAGCATTTAAAGTCTCAGTGGGATGCGGTATGGTTCAGGGGTCAGGGACTTCGTAAGTTTCTCGATGGCGACCAAATTTGTGTGTATGACCCGAGTCGAGTCTACGAGATTGACCCCACACTTTCCAAGCCCGGAGACATCGGCTCCAAGGTTCGTCGGAAATCTGATGGAATGAAGGGTGTTATCCGCAGGGTTCGAAACCTTGAGCCTGAACAATCGCGACTCTACCATGGCGGAACGAAACGACTCCTCGAAGTCAAATGGCAGAAGGGGTTGGATTACAACGTTAAAGATTCGGATGTGGACTTCCTAGAATCCCGCGTCCCATACAAGACGGCATCAGGTGGTCTCGTTGCGAAGCTTACCGCTTTCCGCCCTCAGCTTGCCGCCATTGCTCAAAGGATATATGACGAATGGGATGCATCCGATGAGGACTACGGAGATGCTGAGGTTGGCTTCGGTGGCATCTGTCATCTCATTGCGGATGGATGGCAAGACCTACTAATCAACCAAGGATACGCCGCCACCACGTGGACACACTCTGATGTACAACATGTCAGCCTCATGGTGTGGGAATACGAGAACGAAGATGAGAATGGTCAGTCCGAAGTTGTAGATGTGGATTTGAATCCTTACACATATGAGACTGGCGGGGGCTTCGAGTGGAAGAAGATACCAAATGTAACTATCGACCCAAGTGACATCACGTTTTATCGGCAGTTTATGAGCCCGGAGAATCTCGAAGCCTTACAAGAAGGGTATTAGACATGATGGGTATAGGCTGGAGTGTAGCTGTCTTCGTTTGGTTGATGGGCATGTGGCAAACCTACCGCGTCAATCAGGCCATCATTGAAATCGAGTATCGCGAAACCATGAACAACGACCGAACATTTTTCGTCATGGTCTGCCTCTATTCCATGTTGACCATCGTGCTCTGGCCGGTTGTGCAGTTGTTCTCCATGCAGCACGCCTTCTCTCACAGTGGCGAGGGTGAAGAAGAATAGTTGACAAAGTTTTTCGAATACGGGTATTATTTGTACATGGTTGTTTGTCCCGCAAGGGACTGAAGACGTTCTAAACGACATTCGGACGTGGGTCCGACTCCCACCACATCCACCAAGTTTGGTTTCATTGTTTCACCTTGGGTGTGTCACGGTTTCGACGGGTGTTCAGGCGGAAGCGGTCTACAACTCGTTTTAGTATACCTGTTCGTTCTCCGGGGAGCCGGAGAGGGTCAGCGATTCCACGCAATACGGTGGATGGCATGGCCTATACGGGAATGCAACAAAAATAAATGCGGAAACTCCTGCATACGCAATGGCTGCTTAATAACCAGCCCTGCCAAGGTTGACAGTTACCTTGTTCCCAGTCCTGTCTAGGGTGAGGCCGCGAAAGCGGCCTCTGCCGATTAGGAGTCTATGTCTCGCAGAACTCACACAACCAGAACCCGTCTTAATAATTCACACTACCCTTCATTTCAAGTGCATTGGATTGAGGATGAGGACTATGGTGGCTGGACCGGCGTGGCTCAAATCTGGAGTGATGGCAATACTAAAGATGGCGGTGAGCACAAGATCTTCGTAAGCTTTTTTTCGATATCGGAGACTGCGTGTCTTTTCTCCACAATGGAGAGAGTCTCCAAGGTAGTGACACCGAGGTGAAACTGACATGCCGACACGCTATATCAAACCCGAGGGCGACCGTAAGCTTGAGTTCTGGAAGACATATCGCGGCGGTCAGCACAGCGAGTTTGTAAATGTTCCGGCAGATTGGGACGAGAGCGATATTCAGGAAGAACTCGAAGACTGGTGCCGGTTCGAACTTCACAACAGTGAGTTCATGCGGTACGGCTGGAACGACGAAAAAGATTTTGGTAGTAGGAGCTAGAATGAAAATTGAAATCGAACTTGACTTTAACGACCTCATGTTGTTGGGTGCAAATGGAACCATTCAAAAAGGAGATTCGACGGTGACTATCAACCGTCCTGTTCTCCCTGAAATTGAAGGGGGTAAGGTTATTTTCAGACTTGATAACACCGACCCCCGGTCTTCCGAATTCCGCTAGGCTGCATACTGCAACGCTGTCTCAACTATCTCTCGGTTGCACTCTAACCAACCCACGAGTGTGTTGCAGCGGCTGCAAAGCAAGCCCCTCGCACACTCACCACATGACCCCTCTCCTGCACAGCATCTATGGTCGTGGTCTAAGCACAACACCCGGCCCTCTTCGGGCGGTGTGTGGCAGATGGCACACCCTCCGTTTTGCTTTTGCAGTGTGGTTGTGTACCATTCGTACGGAAGGTGGTGCGACCTTTCAAAGTTCTGTTCTCGGCAGCATTGCCTACATGAGCCGCGCTTCCCGGTGTGGAACGCCGATTGTGGAAGAAATGATTTATGCCTCGCACACCAGCGGTTGCCTTTGTTACTTTCACAATCTTCAGCCGACACTCCGTGTTTTGCCAATTTACTCAGTCGAAGTTTAAGTTTGTGGTTTTCGGATTTACTTACTAGAGGCCCTCCGCGCCCTCTGACGATGTTGGAAGTATCAAGACCCAACTCTTCTATGGTTTTCCAGAATGTGCGGTGGTTCCCGGTACCATTGGTTAGTCCAAATTTATGAAGAATTTGACAAACATGAGTGGACTCGGTAATAATCGTTTGTAGTTCAACTGGAGTTACAGATTTCAAAGTAGCATATTTTTGCACGGTAGCCTCAAGGAGGGGCTAAATGTATGACCTAGCTGAATGACCCCTACATCTATGTATTTGTTAGACAAGATTTTCCCAAAGATAATCTTGCCCAACAGATAGTCCAATCCAACCACGCCACTTTCGAGATGGCAAAACGACTCACCGACTACAATGAAACACCTTCGGTTGTCCTCATCGGTATCCCCGACAAGTCATCCCTTGAAGCCGTAGCCGCTAGGCTCACGCGCTATGGTATCGCATTCGAGGCTTTTTATGAGCCTGACTACGACCTTGGCCTCACCGCTATCGCCACATACCCCATCACTAATAAGAAGCAGCGTCGTGCTCTTGGTACGTACAAGCTTTGGTCTCCACAGGAATCAACTCTCCTGTTACAGGAGGCGGCATAATGGCTATTCAATGCTCCATCAAAGGGTGCCCTAACGATAAGGCTTGGGCGATTGTCAGCGACAAAGCTGTCCATCGCATTACCTTCAGCAAGGCGCTTGCCGACCACGCTGTGAAGCTTTCCAGCCTTCCCTATCATGTGGAGCGTGTCTCCATCAGGGAAGGCAGCAAGGAGCTTCAGAAGGGTGAGGTCTCATCCACCGGGCTCTATGCCATCATCGACCGCAGGAAGGGCAAGATACTCCGCGTGGCTCTCCATCAGACTATCGCTGAGATTCTCGCCGCCGACTACAAGAACCGTAAAGTCACGGAAGCTTTCATCATCCGTGAAAGAGAGGAGGTTGCCTGTGCAGCCTAACGAAGTTGTACGCCTTATTGAACCATCAGAGCCCCTCGTAGCCACCGACGAGGATATGGCGAGAAACACTCGTCTTATGGATATAGCCAAAGAAGGCTATGTCATTATCATCAAGAAGCCGAACGACGACAAGCTTTACGGGCCGGTCGAGAACTCATTCAGTCTTGGTGTGGAACCAAACCGTACGTTTCTCTACTGGTCGAGCGTCCGCTGGAACCTTGACGCTTGGACTTGGGCTAACCGGGACTTCGAGAAGGGTAAGCAGAACAACCCCGACTGGGAGTACACCATTTACAAGGCCATGGACGAGAACCTTCCGGTGGTCATCAACTGGAATGTGTGGCTCGATGCCCACATGCCTTCCGACAAGACGTTGAGTGGGGTTAAAAGCACCTACGATTCACGTAATCTCAAGTTCACGTTGAAGGGTGAAGCAGCGGACAAGCAGAAGTTAGCACATGCTCAGTCCATGAGAGTCACGACGTATCCACTGGTCTAAGGAGTTAATGACATGAGTACACAAGTTGAACTTCTTGTTCGTACAGACGCTCTTCGTAAAATTCTTGAAGAAGAGCCCGAGGTCAAACTTAAGCTTCAGAACATGGCTATCGAAAAGATTGCCGAGGAGCTTAAGCGTAAAGCCCAAACCATCTCTCTTGCTCAGTTTGAGTTGGAGATGCAGTCCACCATTCGGAAGTCCATCGCCGAATTCAACAAGAGCATCACCAGCACGTACAAGTTCCCTCCCGAGGCCAAGGCTATCATTGAGTCCCTCGTCAAGGAAGCTGTACAGACGTACTTCAAGGCCGAAGTCACCCGGTGGGAGAAGGCCGTCAATGAGTTCTTCGCCGCCAAGCAAGCCGAATCCGACCGGCTTACCGAGGCGAAGGTATTTGAGGCCATCGAAAAGATGCGTCCCGCCATCAAACAACAGGCTCGTGAGGAGTTCATCGCTACTCTCGAAGCCGTGAAGGGTAAGGCATGAAGAGCAAGGAACTTATAAGGTTGTTACAAGAAGAAGACCCCAGTGGGGAGGTTGAAGTCAGCGTGGGCAACCGTGACATTTTCAGCCTCCACACGGAGCCAAGTTATTGGGATGGTCGAGCCCAATTACTTATCAGAGACTACAGTAAAGACCCGTATTACAACGTAGTGGGAGCCAAGTATACGTCAAGGGGCAGCAAGGTAGTCATCACCGCCATGGGTGTAACTGATGCCATCTTGAACAATCCCGATTTGCCGGTGGACTACTCTGAGGTTGGTAACGAGGACACGGCAAAGCGATACCGTGAAACCGACGACAAAACCCGCGAGGAAATACGCAACATTGAACTCAAGGTGGAGATGGAAGCATTTCACAACTGGGTCAAGAAAAAAATGGATGAGATTCGTCCCGGAGAAGACTGTCGTTTTGAAGCAGACCAGTTTTATCGGCACGCCCCACTAAGCCCGAAAGACCCGGTGAAGGACTTGCCGCCGAAGAAGGGAAGCGACGGATACATGTGGCGTCCAAGCTGGAATGAATGCCGCGAGGCCATGTGGGAGGACACGATTGAAGTGTACTGGGGGCTTGGCGTTGGCATCCGGAAGAAAGTCGAGGGGCAGACGACCGAAGTCTGACGCAGGGGGCTGCGTCAAATCTGCCCCCGTCCCTGCTGTGATACGGTGAAAGGATAGAAGCCCGTATCCAGCATCATTCAAACTGTAGCACAACGAAGAAGGAGTTACAAACATGACGTAGGATATGGAAAACAGCAAAATCCTCGCCGAGGCGGTTCTCAAAGCATTCGTACAACACGACAAAGGGAAACACACCTGTTGCCGCTTTTGTAAGGTGTGGTTGCACTGGGAAGACCATGACAGTGAATGCCCTGTGCTACTCGCTCAAAGCGTCAGCAGGAGCTAAATGGTTGTTCAGGTAGACCTGATACCAGTCTGTGGATATTTCCCGCTGTGCCTCTTGTAGAGTCATGGTGTGGGTGACACATACCTGATGGTGTAGCCAGTTCTCCACAGCGTCCTTCGCGTGGGCTCCGGGCACGCCATCAGCCGGATTGTACGGCTGGATGAACAGGTTTTTAATGTCGTCGGCACCACCTAGTTCAAGAGAATCGATATGGTCAACCTCGCAGGATTCAATTCGCTGCTGGCCGGATGCGGTGGTGCGGCTGGTTGGAGCACAGATACCCTCGTGTGGAGCCACCCCATAGGCACGGTACACTTCCATCTTCATCGCTTCGGTGGTGTGCCTGAACTCTTTGGTGCTGGTGCTGCATACTTCATCCGCAGTGACGCCGGGGCGGAGCATACCGGGAGAGATGTTAGGATTGGGTAGGAGTACCTGTCCATGATGGTAGAACCTACCCGGACCGGGGCCGACATCGTTTATTGTCAGCCTTTGACGTTTTTCAGTCGGGGCGGTTTGAAAGTGCATTTTAAGCAGAGGGTGAAAGAGAAACCAAAGGGTTATCAGAGTTAAGGCTGTGGTGATTAACCATAATTTTAATAGAACCCATAATCTCTTCATGGGTAAAGTATACAGTATTAGGTGAGCATGAACAAAACTTTCATCTCGAAGACTACCCGGCTGTTAACTCAGGTAAAGGAAGCCCACAAGCGGTGGAATAGTCTGGATGTGCGATTAGCCAAGTTGAAGAGGGAGTGTAACCACCGCAACCCGGAGGGGGTACTATGGGTGAAAACCAAGCGGCAAGCAAAGCAGGGGTCTCTCCCGGCACGTACTTACAAGGTTTGTGCAATTTGTGGCGAAGACGTGTTTAACGATTGCTACGGTCGTCCGGTGTCGGTCTGGAACCACCTTGACATCCCGGACTGGCGTAAACAAGAGATAACCAAACTTGTGCTGGAATACAAAAGGTTGACGCCAAAAACCCGCTGCATTCCAATCCCACCAAAAATTAGTAGCCAAAACTGAGGCTGAGTATGTACTATGTACTAAGTGCCCCCGTAGCTCAACTGGTTAGAGTGACGGTCTCTAAAACCGGAGGTTGTGGGTTCGAGTCCCTCCGGGGGCACCAAAGGTGTGAGGGTGGTGATGGTCACGATGAACGAAGACAAAGGGCACTGTAACCATGAGTGAAGTGAAGCGGGAATTTCAAATCGTGATGTATGGCAACCGTGATTGGCAACGGGTGCTTGTCCTCCTCACGGAGGGGGAACTCATCGACTTTCAGCGTCTTCTGTCCAAGCTGGTAGATGATGGCACTATCACCGGCTACAATACCTTTCGTCCCGATGTACCTGCTCAAGGGTATAAAAAGGCTGTGGAGACACTCATCAAGGTTCTTGGTGAGCATAATAGCCCTGATTGGTTGAATGCGGATTTCACTATCCCGCTCGATGTAGAGGAAGGACTGCAATGGAAACCGCTAAATCTATAGGATGGGGAGGTGTGCATCACCCCCTCCCGGTGTTTGGAACTCCGGCTGAAATTGTACAGAGAGTCACCGAACATCTAGCTAGGGCAGGTTCATGCCGTGCATGGTTTGGAAACGACCACGATACGATTGTAGGTGCCAGAATTAACGCTGGTGGCCGACTGGAAATTGAATTGGTGTATGGGTATTGGGTGGAAGCACCTAATCCTCGAATTGAGTTGCTCTGACATGCCAACGATTCAGATAAACGCCGACGAAGTAAAACGCATTAAGTAATGCGCCCGTAGCTCAGTTGGCTAGAGCGGGGGTCTCTAAAGCCCTGTCAGCGTGGGTTCAAGTCCCACCGGGCGCACCATTAAGCGTCGTATTGTGATACACTGTTCATGGCTTCTCTAAGAAGGTAAGGTTATGAATGAGAAAGTAATTCAAATGCTTTCCGATAGAGAACGGGCGGCAAACGAACTGGAGACGCTTTACTGTCCTGTTTGTTTTAAGCCCATGTCACTACATCCGCCACAACAGGCTTTCCGCTGCTTGCATAGCTTGGCGGCGAAAGAGAAACGTAAATTTGAGGAGTCTTTAATCAAATGAATCGCAGAGGGTTTCTTGCACTGACCGGCATGGCCGCACTAAGTACGGCTGTAGTCCTTCAGCCTGTTTCAGTCGCACCCAGCTTGCTATCAGTGCTGTAACCCAAAGACTGGCAAAACACCTATGCATTTGAAGAACCGGGCTGAGTGGGAAGAGCACTACCTTGCTCATCATCTCGCCGAGGACGAACCGGAACTTTATATGCTGTGGAAAAATAATTGAAAGTTTGTGTTTGAAAATCAACTTTCAATGGTATTATGTAGACAGTGGTGGTTAAACACCGCTGAGACCGGGGAGGTAGAGTAAAATCTACGTTCCCGACCATGCCGGGTTAGTGGGCAACTATTATCCCGGCTCCATCGGGGGGTTTGGTGAAATATCTGGGCTCCCCGACCAAAAAGGCTAATCCCTAAGACTCGAAGTACCAGAAGTGGGAAACAGGGTTTATAAAGAGCAGGTTTACCTCCGGCCTAAGCATTAAGTTTCTTGAACATGTAACAAAGAAGGAAATCGTACATGCGTCTGACGAGCCAAACACGAATTACTACCACAACGCAAACCAGCGGTGGCGGTATCGTAGTGTCTGGCACGGAATTCGACTAAAACAAGAGTCAAATCCAACTAGACGCAAACGAGCCGCCCAACACCGGGGCGGCTTTAGTGTTTTTGGGGGTAAATCATGGCGAGTTTTGAAGAACATTGTCAGGACTGTTATAGGCTTTTATCTGACCGTTGCGAAAACGTGAACCGTTGGATGGACGATTGTTTCAAGCAGTTCGGTCCCTTGCACCGATTTGCCCGACATCACTGGCGTGGGGTTGATGAAGCGGAGCAGTTGTTTGGGGCTCTCGGTCGTAAGGCGGCGATAGTTCATATCCTGAAGGACTGTGGACAGGTGCCAAAGGCGAGGGAATGGGCAGACGGCCAGAGTGTTGACAGCCTCGGCATGAAGCCCGGTGGGAAGTTTAACGGTCACTGGGAGCCGGAGCAGTTCGATAAGGTCGCCTGTGGTCACGTGGGTTTGGATAACCTGATGCTCAAGGCTCGTTATCAGGCGAGGGCATCGTGAGTATCGAAGACATTATCAGTCAACTCCGGGCTGAAAGAAAAGATGTACGCGGAGATGGATTTGGATACGCGGGGTCGTTAATCTCCGCGTACAAGAAAGCAATCACGGCTCTCGAAGAGTTGCAGGAGAAGTTGAAAGAGACTCCTCCACCAGCAGAGGTTGAGAGTTTGAAAGCGGCTAACCCTGATTGCTTTGGATTCGGCAGTGACAACACCGCCGAGTGTAAATGCCGCAAAGTTTTTGCGCCTTTCGCCTAGCGGCTAGGGCCTCCGACCGATTATCGGATGACCAGAGTTCGAGTCTCTGAGGGCGCACCAAGTTTGGGCTTGCTGTGGTCAGGCACGTAGGGAGAAAACCGGCACTCAGAGTCGGCAAGGTACGCGACCTTGCTTTATGTCTGAGATGGGAAACCGAAAGGTATTGCCCTTCAGGAAGACCTCATGCGTAGAGGCGGTTCAACTCCGCCCAAGTCCATCAAGTGGGTAAGCCCGTATGGCTCAGTGGTAGCGCAGTCGCTTGATAAGCGAAAGGTCGTTGGTTCGATCCCAACTACGGGCACCAAGTAAAATATGCGGCATGTCGTGAGTTTGTAGCTGGTAAGAATGCCGACATGTCGTGGGCTCAGAAGAAAGAGCCGAAGAAAAAGAAACACGCTTTGCCAAGTGGCGAGGCAACACAGGGTTGATTTTCCGTATGACTGAGGGTGGCGTAAACCACACTGTTGTCAGAACTCAAAATGGTTTTTACGGATCATGCGAGTTCGTAGGTTCGACTCCGACTACGGAACGAATTTGAAATGCCACGGTGGCACAGCGGCGACTGCAACGGTTCCGTAAACCGTCACACCAACATCGGGGGTTCGAGTCCCTCCCGTGGCCCCAAGTTATGAAGATGTACATCCTAATTCGCGAGGTGGTACCTGTGGGCAAGGCGGTACTAATCTCTGCACATGCCTCGCTGGCGTGCTACCTGAAGTTTAAGGAACGGCCTGAGATGCAGACATGGGTGAGTAGTCAATTCTTTAAGGTTGTATGTACTGTAACTGACGCAGAATTTGAACGGGCAAAGACCGAGGCTGACAACGTGGTATTGACGGAATCCACGTTGGAAAATGTAGAGGTTGCTGTAGCTTTCTGTCCTCGGGAAGAATATCCGAAGATGTTTAAGTTTTTGCGGTTGTGGAAATAGGGGTGATGGCGACGGTAGTCTAGCTGCCTTTGAAGCAGTGAATGAGGGTTCGACTCCCTCCGCCCCTGCCAAGTTTAGGTTTATGCCAACGTAGCTCAGATGGTCAGAGCGGCAGTTTTGTAAACTGCGGGTCGGGGGTTCGATGCCCTCCGTTGGCTCCAGTTTAGTTGTTTTGCAGATGTAGCATAGCGGTCAATGCGCCTCCCTTGTAACGAGGACGCCGTCAGTTCGAATCTGACCATCTGCTCCAGTTTGAGGTACGATATGAGAGTTATCAGCATCGCGTTGTACCGATTTGCTCAGGCGCTGTCTTACGTTCTACCTGAGTCGATATGGGAACCAGTGACCTATCCAATCGACCGATTGCGTTGGTGGTTCGAAAAACATGCACCTGTCGTCTAGTGGCTCAGGACTCCTCCTTGGTATGGAGGGTACAGGGGTTCAAATCCCCTCGGGTGCTCCAATTTTATGGTATTGTTCTTCTATGAGTACATTGACGTGGGAAGAACGAAACCAGCGGATTAAAAAGGAACAGCTTACTGAAGAAGAGTTGGGGACTTTAGTAGGCTGTGCTGTAACCGGAGTGCGGAGATTCTGGGGTCATGGAGCAGAGTATGAAATCCGCTTCGATGATGGTCGAACGCTCTACATTACCAAGAGCGACTACACCAACGATGTAGTTTGCATGTTCAAAGAGTTTTAAGCTACGAGTCGTGGCTCCAGTTTCCGTATTAGTGAGTATTAGTGAGTACGAGGTACTGACTAAATGGGTAAGAAAGTTGAAAAGGGGTTGTGTTGGGAGTTGGATGATTCGGAGTGTGATATCAACGCCCCCTCACCGCATTTCACGGATGACAGTAGCGAACGTGAGAACGACTATCTGTACGGGACGTTTCCCGTGCTGATTCCTAAGAGGCCACCTTCAAGGTTGCAACCTCCGAAGGAACCAAAAGAGTAAATCGCGCAATATAAGTGGCGCGATTCAGGTTTTAATTGCGTGATTCGGAATCGCGCCATAACGCCGCTTGTGGCAAGCAAGCCACTTGGGTTCGTCACACGCAGTTTGCCGGTACTCATCCTTTCTGCACTGAGTGTGCAAAGAAGGAAGATGATTTTGGTGAAGAGTCCAGCTATGTGGTTTGGGAGGAGCTTTTACATGAAGTTGCTCAGTAGTTGGTTCTTCTTCGTGCCTCCATTCACGATCCTGCCTCGGTGGAAGTTGGCAGTTATGCGTCAGTGGCTGTGGAGGTATCAGAGGTATACACAGCCGGGAGTTCGTGGATGTCCTATGAATGGGGATGCTTTCGGTTGTATCGGATTTTGGATGAGGAAGCTTGTCAATTTTAGGCCGGAGTAGCTCAGTTGTTAGAGCGCCGTCTTGGTAAGACGGAGGTCACGGGTTAGAACCCCGTCTCTGGCTCCAAATCTTGAAAGGGGATTCCATTGAAGCCTCCTCTTGGTTCAATTCTGAACTAAAGCCATCAATATCACGGCTTACTGTATCCAAATCAGACCCGCTAATTAAAGCAGTATACCAACGGATATGTCTGTACATTAGTTCGGGGTTTAAGAGTGTCCGATGGACGCGCAGTTGTTGAAAAATAACTGGGCTTTGGTGAAAGCACGATTTGTAGCTGAAGGGTTTTGTTAATGGAACAGTATCCGAGTATCGAAGGCAGTTCAAAGGCCCCCCTTGGTGAGGCGGGTCTTGCCTTCTACAAGTATGACGGCTCGAACCTCAGGTGGGAGTGGAACCCCAAGAAGGGGTGGTTCAAGTTTGGCACCCGCACCCAACTGTTCGATAAGTCGGAGCCGTTATTTGGTCAGGCCATTCCCCTTTTTATGCAGATGGGCGATGAGATTGTCCATCGTGTGAAAAGTGTTGAACGACAACCGCAACGCATTACAGCTTACACGGAATTCTTCGGCGAGAGCAGTTTCGCCGGGAGCCATATTCTGGAAGAGCCGAAGCAACTCAAGTTGTTCGATGTGTACTTGTTCAAGAAGGGGTTAATGAAGCCCCGACAGTTTGTGAAGACCTTTGGTGGTTTGCCTTATGTAGCGGAAGTGGTTTACGATGGCAACATCAACCAATCATTTGTTCAGGGGGTCCGGGCTGGAGAGTATCCAGTTTGGGAGGGGGTCGTCTGCAAGGGCGACAACTTCATGTTCAAGGTGAAGACCGATGCCTACTTGAGGAAGCTGCGGCAGGTATACCCGCAGCGATGGAATCAGTTTTGGGAGTGAGCATGGTAAGAAACTGGTGCAATTCAAGGTTCAAGGACAAGACGACAGAGTACCTCATGGACCTGTATGGTCAACCTTCGCGTGGCGAACTTTCAGGGTTTTCTTTCGTCATGCTTCGTGTGGACATCGGGGATGAAGTCTACGCCCGGTTCAATGAGCACATGAATCAAATCGGGATGCATGACTTCATGGTGGACGTGGAAGAGCGTTGGCAGAGACTACGTGCTGAACGACAGAAGCGGATGGAAAAGGGTCGCACTTTAGTCAAGCGACTACACTTTGGAATCCCCGCTGAATGAGTATTAGTCTGCATGGCGATTGAAGTAACAAATGCGGATTTTGAATCGGTGGTTATCCAGTCCACGATTCCAGTCATCGTTGATTTTTGGGCAGGATGGTGCAGCCCATGCAAGCAGTTAGCACCCACAATCGAAGCCCTCGCTGAGAAATACGCCGGTCGCGTGAAGGTTGTCAAGGCAGATGTTGACAAAAACAGCAAGGCGGTTGCAGACTACGGTATCCGCAGTATCCCCACTCTGGTGTGGTTCAAGGGGGATAAGGACGAGGTTATCGCTGTGGGATTCAGGACGCAGGAGCGACTTGAAAGTTTGCTGAACGAACGACTCAAATAGAGGTTTGCAATGAAACTTGATTTGCAATCGGCTTCGCGTAAGCCTGACTTTTGGTGGAAAAATCCTATCCTTGTGATGACCCTCGGTCTGATAGCCATCGTCTTCGGGGTCTTCGTCCACAACCCGGCTGGTGAGCATATTGCCAATATCGGGACATACGTTCTCGCAGCCGGGATTGTGGTTTGGATACTCAGGCTGAGACGTTCATGAAGATGTACATTCTAATCCGGGATGCTGTTCCACCGGGTCTTGCCGTAGTAGCCGCTGCCCATGCGTCATTGGCGTGCTACCTGAGATTTCAAGACCACCCGGACATGAAGAAGTGGTTGGAAGGACCGTTCTACAAGGCGGTCTGCAAGGTCTCTGATGGCGAGTTTGAAAAGGCCAAGGAAGAGCGAGACCATGTGGTGCTCACCGAGTCGGCATGGTTGGTTCAGGAAACAGCGATTGCATTCGTGCCCCGTGAAGAGTATCCGAAGATGTTCAAGTTTCTGAGGTTGTACAAATGAATCGCAGGTCGTTTCTTAAAAGTTTTTTCGTAGTCGCGGGTGTTGCAACGGTCGCACCTGAGATGCTGCTACCTAAGTCAGACTCGATTACCGAGGAGATTGGGTCTCTCTGCTATAACCCCATGACTGTTGGACAGATGGCGGCTGGATTTGCGATGATTCAAAAGCATGATTTCGTACCGTCATACATGTTCGTGCATCCTCGGGTGTACAAGGAATTCGGTGGTGTGTTTGTTCATTGCTCTCGTTACGAGGATTAACCATTCCGGGTTCGTTTTGGGAGCGATAATAGTGGCTGAGTGCGTATTGAATAAAAAGAAGGTTTATGGAGATTATATGGCAAAGGTCATTCAAGTTGAGATTCCAAGAAGTACCATACAAGAGTTGAACGGCGACGGAGCTTTTGCTCACAACCTGTACAACGCCATCCTTGAAGCAGAAGCCACTGGCAAGGTAGTTGAAGTGCCGGTCGGAGAAGCTCGGAAGAGGGCACAAGTAGCTATCGTGGAGGGCTAATGCCTCAAGGTGCGTTCAGAACCGTCTGGTTCATAGAAAAGTGGGCGATTAAAATCCCTCGGTCACCTGAAGGCTTGAAAGCCAATCAACGTGAAGTTGCCAAGTGGCGAAGCATTGGGAACACCATCTTTGACTACCCCGGTGGCAACATTCGATTATGTCCTATTGTGTTCTCCCTTCCATTTGGTTTCGCTGTGGTCATGCGTCGAGCCAAATTGCTACCTCCCAACTACTTCGCCGACTTGAAGACTTTTACCAGAACCCAATTTCTGTTCCACACCGTTCGACAGAACATCATGGACACGGATTACCTAAAGGCAAGCAACTATGGTTTCCTTGACGGTACTTTAGTTGTGTTGGATTATGCTGGTCTTGATGGCACAGAAAATGGAATTATGGTAAAAGTTAAGTACGACACCAAAGATTGGGGTCGGTGGTAGTATTATCACGTGAGGCATCTACATGTACAAACCATACGTTCCGAACGAGAGAGTAGTTGATCGAGCGGTAGAGTTGTGGAAACGGACTCTTCTTCAGGCTCCGACTTTTGACAATGGGGCACACGATCTACCGAACATGTTTGCCAGCGCACTGGCGACAGGTCTGGCAAACAAAAGCAAAGCAACTCCTGAGCAGCTTGAGGCGTTCGGCGAGAAGCTGAAATACTTCCTGATGAATGAGCTTTCCTTGGAGGAGATTAAAGGAGAGCCTGAGCCTGAAAATTGTTATAAGTCCCTCCACAACAGTGTGGGGGTAGATTACCATCCGGACACTGTGTTGAGCGCGGCTGCAAACGCTGCGGGAATCAGCACCAACCTCTTCCCATGGAAGACCAACATGAGCATCAATGTGGATTATGTGGCCTTCGGGGTGGGCTACTGTGCTCCATGGGATTACCACTACCCGTTGAAGAACGGTCGTTGGTTGATTACGCGACTCTCTGGTGAGGACATCAACAAGGTGATTGACTACGTGGAGGGTGAGACCCCAGCGTTCACTGTGGAGGCCCCTCCTTCTCTGGCTCTGGTGGTGGCGGAATGAACTGCCCCGAATGTCAGACAGAGTTGATCGACAATACATGTACGATCTACTGTATGAAATGTGGGTACTACACCGGCCAGACACCTGTCACATGGGCACAGACTCAGGCGAATTTTGCCGCTATTGGTTTAAATGTTCAGAGGTTCAATCCGCTACTCGATTGTTGGGAAGAATAATCCGGGCTCGTTCAATGGTAGGACAACGGACTTTGACTCCGTGAATTGAAGTTCGAATCTTCAGCCCGGAGCCAATAATTGAAAGGTTTTTTGTATGATTACTTGGCCTGAATTTTGGGGTATCATCGGTTGCACTGCAATCATGACAACTGTAACCTACTGGTTGTCGAAAAAATAATTGGTTGCTTTTGATTTTTTGTGGTATTGTATACCTTGAGTCGGCTATTGCAGCCCTTCCTTCTACATCTATTGGACAGAGCTTAGGTCTGCTGCTCTCCGACTCGCAAATTTTGAGTGTTGTTGATTGCACTCATCAAGTAGAACCGGCTATTGCAACCCTTCCTTCTCACTTAATAACCCCCGCAAGGGGATTACCGATAACAGGTTTGCTGCTTTCCGGTTCATAACATAGGTTGGCTATTGGAGCCCTTCCTTCTAAAAATCAGAGCCGCAAGGCTCACTTCGAGAATCAGGTCTCCTGCTTTCCAACCTATACTGAAAGGTAATGTCCATGTCTGTACAGTCCATTGTTTTGCGTCGTTCGAACAAGGTTATACTCCCGGTTCGGAACACCGTGTTTGTAGCCAAGTCCCCTGTGTCTCAGGCCCTTGTTGCTACTTTCAATCTGAACATTCAGTCTCTCGGCTACACCCTATCTGCCGATGCAATCAAGGCTATCTTGAAGTTGGGTGTGACCTCGGCCACTCTTGTGTTTGATGAAGTCCTGTCGAGCCTCAAGGAAATCAAAGGCGTACGCAGTTACAGGCCCATGTACCCGAACTTTCCGAAGCAGGTCATCGAGGCTTTGGATGCAGAACTGTACCTCAACGCGACGATGCACTATTTCAGCTTCTTGCTGGTTGACCTCACGGGTGACTCCAACAAGATTTGGTTGCCGAAGTATGCGAAGGATAAGCGTGAGCCACTTGACGAGAAGATTGAACTGCGTGTGCTCGGCGTGGCCGACAAGGTGGCTGTTGACATCCTGACCGACCGTATCGCTACGAGCAACACATCCCTCTCAGCATCGGACAAGGACGACTTGCGTACACTGCTTACCAGTGGGTATGGGCGGAACATTGACGACATGCTTTCGCGGATTAGCAACAAAGAGAACCTCGCCTTCGTGAGTTCCATCATCTTGTCGTCGGGATCAGCAACTGACATCACTCCATATTTCCGCACGGCCACCGACATCCTACGTTTGGCGACCGCGATGAGTGGTGGTGACGTGTCGCTTAAGGACGACTCCAAGTTCAAGAAGTTCAAAAACTCAGAGCGTCGGTTCTTACTTGGCCTGTTGGAGCCTATCGGTAACAAGGTTGAGGACATGCTCCGCTGGCGCGAGCGTTGGGTGCGTCTTGGTCATCCACTGCATCCGGGTGAGTCTGCTAAGCGGTTTCCGACCACGGCTCGGGCGTTCACCATTCTCCGTAACAATGAACATGTGGACACGTTCCGCACACAGGTGGAGTCCGCTGTTCGCTCCGGACATGTACTTCAGGCTGTGACGCTGTTGACTCAGCATCCGGGTGAGTTCGCTCGTCGGCTCGACCACGTGTTACGTCAAGCCCCCAACGCTCACACCCAGCTTCGTGTTGTTGATGCTTTTTTGTCAGTGGCTCACGAGGTCTCAACCCCGGTTCTGTTGCAGGTACTCGCTCACTTTGAGCATCGTGATGAAACTGACCTGCGTGTTGTGTTCCCGAAGGGGAACGTGGCGAAGGTTATGTCTCTGGATAAGCCCTTGGCGAAGCTGCCAAAGATAATCACTAATGCTGTCTCTGTTGGTATCGAGTCAGTCCTGTTGTCTCGTTTCTCAGCATTGCCGGATATGGGTAAAGTATATCTCGACCCGGCATTGCAGGATGTTCTCTTACCGTTCTCGCAGCGTTCGGCCAACAAGGCTCTCCGCACCTTGGTGCGTGGCTCCAAGTTGTCCTTCGGTGACGAGAAAAACACCATTCGTTTCTTCATCTGGTGGAAAGACGAAGATAAGTCCGATAATAGCTTCGACAACGGACGGGTTGACCTTGACCTCTCGGCGTGTGCCTATGATGAGAATTGGGTGAGCATGGGAGCGGTGACGTATTACAACATGCGTGAGCAGTACGCAGTTCACAGCGGTGATATCACTTCGGCACCGAAAGGCGCGAGTGAGTTCATCGACGTGGATATTGCGGGGGCTGTTAAGGCTGGTGCGCGTTACATCGTTCAGACGGTTCACAGCTTCACCGGCCAGAAGTTCTCTGACGTGCCGGAGGCTCTCGCTGGATTCATGCTTCGTGATAAGCCCCAGTCTGGTGAGGTATACGACCCTCGTACTGTTGTTGACCGGGCGGATGTGACGACCGAGGCCACCTCTGTTGTGCCGATGATTATCGACATCGTTGACCGCAAGGTTATTTGGGTTGATGCAGCGATGACAACTGGAGGTAGCCGTGGTTACCGTTATTTCTCTCGTGGCAACAACGTAGCTTCAACCCGTGGTACAATTGAATTGTTGGGTAAGGCGTTCACCAACATTCACAAGCCGACTCTGTACAGGTTGTTAAGTCTCCACGCAGCCGTGCGTGGTGAAGTAGTAGCTACCAAGGAAGAGGCGGATGTGGTGTTTTCGGTGGAAGCCGGTACTCCTTTTGAACTCGACCGCATCGCTTCCGAGTTCATGGCAGACGCCGTAAAGGAATCTGCTGTGAAGCGGGAGGCGGTGGCAGTCTAAAGTTTCTTGACTATCACCCTCTAATTAGAGGGGCTATTGAAGCCCTTCCTACTAAGGGCGATAGTCATGGTATTTTACACGGTATACAGAACTCAGAACATCACAAACGGCAGGTATTACTTCGGCGTCCACAAGACTAGGAACCCGTATGATGGGTACCTTGGGTCGGGAAAAGTGCTCCGGACTGCGGTTAAAAAGTATGGTGAATCCTCGTTCATCAAGAACATATGTTTTGTCTTCGACAACCCTGAAGACGCTTTCTCCAAAGAGTTTGAATTGATTGAATCGTATCGCGAAGACCCGTTGTGCTATAACCTGAGACAAGGGGGTAGCGGGGGTTTCGACTACATCAATCAGGCGGGGCTATCACCGGGATTTAACTACATAAATGCCAACGGACTGGCTGCTGACAACAGGTTAAACCCTAAGCGAATTGAAGCGGTCAGGGCATGTTTGGTGGCACACCCGCGCTCTCACCCTTGTTCAGAAGAAACAAAACTCAAGTTACGGAAGGCTTTGGAAGGTCGGATATTGGGTGAACGTACCCAAGAGACCAGAGAGAAGATACGAGCCGCAAACAAAGGCAAGGTTCTATCTGAGGAGACTAAAGAAAAAATACGACAATCTCGATTAAATCGTGGTATTATTAGACATTGCGCGGCTATTGGAGCCCTTCCTTCTAAAAATTGACCGATAATCAAACTAAAAGGTCTCCTGCTCTCCGCCAATACCATCGAAACCCCCAAGTAAACTTGGGGGTTTTAACAAAACCTTGTATTAGCTATTGAGGGCCTCATGCTTCTTCCTAGCCAGAACAGTTCTGAAACAGTTCGCTTCTATGTGAAGTCGAGCAATGGTGTGTATCTGGAGTCAAAGATATTCGTTAATCAAGAAGATGCTGAGTTAGAAATGAAAAAGGAATTCTGGCAGGGCAGGGAACCTTGCGTTGTGCGGATTACCACCCTTGAAGAAGTTGTTTTACATGGAGAATAAATGTATCGAACCAAACAAGGACTATGATTGTGCTTGTGCCATAATGTGGCCTGACGATGAACTCGCCAGCCATTGCCGGTGCGTATGTCATACTCGGATTGAGGAGGATGCTTGGATCACCCAGAAGGCGGCAGAAGAGGATGGAGCATTTATCGCAGCGGGGCATATCGGCTTTTCCGCGATGTTTGCTCAGATGAAATCCCGCTGTTCTCAAGTCCAACTCCCTTTGAAGCGTAGCAGTGAGCCTTGGTGGTTCATGCTCGTCGCAGCCGCAATCTCGTTTGGGATAACGATAGGGTTTTTGTTACTGGCGTTGGGTGTTATTTACTTCGCTGCGAGGCCACACTAATGCCACTAAAAGACAAGCAAGAAGTTCTTGAAGGCATCGCCTTCGGTCTTAACAAAGATGATTCATTTATTATGGGGTCATACATTACCTTCCGTAGGGAGTGGGCACAGGAAGTCGGCAAAGTTACCAAGATTTGGGTTGTGAACGAGGGGAAACTCCTTCACGGAACTATACTTGGTCAAGTAAGGTGGTTCCCCCGTTGGCGTAAGTATGGGTTATTCACCGAGGGCGGCATGGTGTTCGAGGAGACCTGCCTTCGAGAAATTGGCTACTTCTGTGAAACGGCTACAAAGATTCATAAGGCAGCTTTAAAAGAGAGAAAAGCAGCATCAGCATAGAAGGTGCTATGGAAATTGATGATCGTAAGTTCGCTGCATTCATTCGGTATTATGGCCGGAAAGCGTTTGAAGAGGGTGATGAGGATGCGTATATTCGCTATCCCTTTGAAGGCATGGGTACAGACTCCAAAGACTATTCGAGTTCTTCCTGCGGACACTTTGCAAGTGGATGGTGTTGAAAGTCCCACTGTGGTTTTTATAGCGTTTGTTGATAAGACTGAAGCTGAGACATAGTATTAGTCTACATGCAACTGAATGAAGAACAGATAGCCGCAGTAGAACACCCACTCGGGCAACCAGCTTGTCTCATCGCCGGAGCCGGATCAGGCAAGACTCGCGTTCTTACCGAAAGAGTAAAATGGCTTATCGCTCAAGGGATTCCACCTAGAAAGATAGCGGCGATAACCTTTACTAATAAGGCCGCAAACGAATTATTAGACCGGCTTCAACTTGATGGTGCCTCCTTCGATGTCCCCAAAGTATCCACCATTCACTCTATTGCCCTCTCAGCGATACGCCGTGACCCGGTTGGTTTTGGTCTCCAGCAAAAGGTGACACCGCTGGACGATTATGACCAGAGTCAGATGATTCGCCGGATTGTAGAACGGACGGTTGATGTTAAGGAAAAAGGTATCAGCCTTGGTTCTTATGTGTATGGTTTCCTTGATAAGGTGGGCTATCACCGCGCTCGGGGTCTCGGGTTTTGTGTGGACTACACCGATGAGGTTCACGAGCAAGCGTTGGTTGCCCACGCAGGGCACCACGCTCTTGAGCCGTTTGATTTGCAGATTTGGAAGCTGTACGAAGCTGAAAAACAATCTTGTGGTTCGATAGATTTTGACGACATGCTTTGCCTGTTTAACCGTCGCTGTGAGCAAGACTCAGCATGGAGAGCCCAACTACAGAAGGCATTTGATGTTGTGCTGGTTGATGAGGCACAGGACTTGTCTGTTCCGCAGTGGGGGGTAGTTAACGGGCTTCTCGCTCCGGCTAATCCAAACCTAATGACGGTGGGAGATTTGAGCCAGTGCCAACCTCCGGGAACTAAGGTTAAGGTCACTACCTCCCTTTCAAGGGGTAGCGTCAAATCAAGGTTCGAATTGCGTAACATCGAAGATTTGCGCGACGGTGACTTAGTTCCTACTTGGCACAAGCGTGACCAAATATCCTATCATTCAGGGCGGAAAATAAAAGTAGCCCACCGCCCCTATTCAGGGGCATTACTTAAAATCACCACTGAAACCAGTTCGACTGAATGCACCCCCAATCACTGGAATTGGGTGAGATTCAATAAAAACACAACAGGAAAATACATGGTGTATCTCATGTATCGTTCTGATTTGGGGTTTAGAGTGGGTCTTAGCATTTTTAAGCGCAGTACAGGGAAGGGCACTACAGGTAGTTATGGGCTCTCCTCTAGGTTCACTCAAGAAAAGGCTGATAAGGCTTGGATTTTGGGCGTCTATGACACTCGACAGGAAGCGGAAGCATGGGAAGAAATCATCTCACTAAAATATGGCATCCCTGAGTCCCTTTTTGAAGCTACAGTGTGCTGGCACAAAACTGATGAGCTAATTAGGCTAATCTTCTCTCACGCTAACCCTGAAGGGGGTCAGCGTTGCTTATCAGACCACGGTCTTATTTTTGAACAACCGATTCTGTCTCCACGTGCAGACGGGTTTATAGGTAGAAGTTGGCGTGGGTACTTCAAAACAGCAGCGGCTAACATCCTGCCGGGATTGATGGACATCCCAATTGAGGGACGGAACAAAAGCGTACCTATTATTGCTTGTCCATCTAGGCACTATGAGGGGTTAGTCTACTCCCTAGATGTTGAAGAAGAGCACACGTATATAGCTGATGGGTTAGTCGTAGGGAACTCCATCATGGGATTCAATGGGTCTGCACCACACCTTCTCAAGGAGTTTTCAGAGGGGTGGAGAGGGCACACACCCATACTGTATCGTATCGCACGCAACCATCGCAGCCTTCCGCGCATCGTATATCTCGCTAACCACATTCAGTCAAAGATGACTGACACCATTCCACTCAAGATGCAAGTCTTCCGTGGTGACTCGGATAACAAGGGCACCATCGAACTAACTCGTGCTTCGATGCCCCTTGACATCGCACTGATTATCGCCGGAGAGATTTCCAAAGATAACCAGCGTAAGAAGGATCAGATTCCATATAAAGAGAACTGCATCCTTGTTCGCAGTGCCCGTCAGATACCTGACCTTGAGAGCGCACTGGTGCGTCATCGCGTCCCCTATCAGATACGCGGGGGTCGCGGACTTCTTCAAACAGAAGAGATTCGTGATGTGCTTTCATACTTGAGGCTTGCCACCAACCCCAAAGATTTTACTGCTCTCGCTCGTGCAGTCACCGTACCCAAGACAGGTGCTGGTGATGTGACGTTGGAAAAGATTCGCAAGACGGCCAATGATAAGTTCGGCGGTGACTTGATTAAGGGCTGCACCTCTGTTGACAAGTTGTCAACGTTTGTAATGGCGTTGGAACGGTTTCAGAAGTTCGGTGACTATCCGGTTCAGGCTCTTGACCAAATCATTGACTACATGAACTATAAGAGCTATGTTTCCAACAAGTACAAGAAGGAACCCGACAAGATAAAAACCAAACTGGAAAACATCGACCGCTTCAGGGAGCTTGTACGTGGTCTTTCCGAAGATCATAAGATGTCCACTGAAGACCTTGTATTCCAACTTACTATCGACCGGGCACGTGAGGATGACAAGGATGGTATGGTCACGGTGTCCACTATCCACTCGGCAAAGGGGCTGGAGTGGCGGAGGGTTTATGTGACGAATGTAGTTGAAGGTAGTTTACCTCATCGGTTTTCAATGGGGAGTGAGGCCGAAATTGAGGAGGAGCGCAGACTTTGGTACGTGGCCGTGACTCGCGCTAAAGACGCCCTCACCATTTGTGTACACTCCATGGAGCAGAACGAGAGCAACACTCGGAGAGTAACACCCAGTCGGTTCTTGTCAGAGATTGGAGTCATCAATGAGTGATTGGGTTCCTCTAAAAGAGCGTAAACCAAACCATGACCAAGTTGTGCTGGTCTGGTGGCCTAATGCCCCCGACGAACACCAGTGCTTCAAGGCTCGATTTTGTCGTCATGACAAGCGCAGAAAGGGTTATTTTGATTGCTCTGAATTCGAGGATGTCTACTGGACGCTGGCGAACGAAGAGGCCACCCATTGGATGCCGTTACCCCAAGGTCCAAAAAAAAATTAGGGGGAAAAGTATCCAGAGTTAGACTGGTTCAGGTATACTACGTACATGAGCTACTTCGAGATGGACGAGAACCTCACATCCGAACAACTTCAGGCTATGCGTAAGTGGGCGAACCTTTATGGTCGCACATGGAAGTCGAAACTCCGCGATGCTTGGATGACCGGCGACTATGCTGGTTTCGAGGGTAGCAATTTTCTTCAGCAGCTTCGCAACGCCTACGGCCCCTCTTGGCTCATACACTTCAATCTTTCAGTAGTGGAACGGATGCATCTTCCTTCGGCGCGGTTAGTGAGGGATTCCTATGCCTGAGTTTTTAATCGTTGACATGCACACCCATATCGACCCCCATGAAGAGTTGGAAGCAATGGTCGGCCACGACATGAAAATCATCCCCATTACATTGGGGTTGGAAGAGGAAGATTGATGCAAAAACCCAGTTATGGTGTACTCGTCGCCCGGTGCCAAGTGCATGAATTGCATGAAGGGCATCTCTGGTTGTTCAACGAAGTCAAGGCACGTAACTCGCGTGTCATTATTTTCCTTGGCGTCAAACCAATCGGAGCCACTTACAAGAACCCTCTTGACTTCGAGACCCGCAGGGCGATGATTCAAGCAATTCCCGCCTACAAGGATTTCAATATCCTTCCACTTCCCGACATGCCGACCGATGAAGCGTGGTCGAAGGTTCTGGATGGTCGCATCCGTGAACTTTGTGATTATGGCGAAGTGACGCTATACGGCTCTCGTGATTCTTTCACAAAGCACTACACCGGCTCGTTTACGCCCGTTGAACTGACCATGCCACACGACCTTCGCAGCATCAATGGTACGGAGATTCGGGCTGGCCTCACTAATCAAATCATTGCCTCCGCCGACTTCCGGGCCGGGGTCATTCATGCCATCACCAATCTCCGTCCGCAGGTCAAGGCGACCGTGGACATCGTGATTACCACCGAGACCCTGCTATCGTGGTCGCATCCCGGCCCTGACGCCGCTAGGTTGACGCGGTTCTTTCTCCTCGGCCAGAAGCCCGGTGAAACGTGCTGGCGCTTCATCGGGGGTTTCTCAGAGCCCACCACACCTTCCTACGAATTCGATGCGGCTCGTGAAGCCATGGAAGAGACCGGCTTGCCGATTGAAGACCTGAAGTATATTGGCTCAACTCTGGTTCCGGACTGGCGTTGGGCAGGGGAGCCCGACCAAATCAAGACGCTCGTTTTTGTTGGAACGTCCATGACCATGGGGGGTAAGGCCAACGACGACATCGCCAAGGTGAAGTGGGTTAAGGCCAGCGAACTCTCCGAGTCGTTGTTCAGTGATGTTCACAAACCCATTTGGCACATCGTCAAAAAGCACTTCAATCTGTAAAGGGGGCAACATATGGCACTTTCGAAATTGTCGCAAGAGTTTGATGGTAGGGGAGACCTGTACAAATACTCCCACTGGCGGATGTACCCACCGGGCGCTCGACGCCTTGAATCGTACCTCGAATGCCGCATCGGTGCGAAGTATCACAAGACCGTGCCCTTTGGTCTCCAGTACATCTTGGAGGAATACTTCACCGGCAAGCGCCTTTCGAAGGATGGCATTCTTCGTCGCCAGTGGAAGATTGACCAAATGATGGGACCGGGAACCTTCAACATCAAGGGTTGGCTGGATATGCTCGAAGCACACGATGGCGCTCTACCCATTCGCATCAAAGCGATTCCTGAGGGCACCGTATTGGACAACTCCAACGCTCTGCTGGTGCTCGAAAGCGTTGACGACCGTTTCATCTGGTTCAACAACTTCGCTGAAACTGCCATTATGCAGTCGTGGTATCCCACCACCGTCGCCTCGGCTCAGTTCGCCAAGCGACAGATGTTCCTCGAATTCCTGTACAAGACAGGCGACCCCGGTCTCATCGACTACAAGTGGGTGGACTTTGGCTATCGTGGTGTGTCTTCGCAGGAGTCAGCGGCTCTTGGTGGTGCGGCTCACTTGCTCAGCTTCAAATCGAGCGACACGATGATTGCAGACGACTTCGTGGAAGCCTACTACCCCGATTTAACCGGCGCTCCACACACGGTGAAGATGGGCAGCGTTCCAGCCTCGGAGCACTCCACGACAACCTCGTGGGGCAAGGAAAACGAGCCTCGTGCTATCGGCAACATTCTGGAAGCGTACCCCACAGGTATTGTCTCCATTGTTGGCGACTCGTACGACTACGAGAACTTTGTTCGCGCCATCATCGGTGGTAAGTATCGCGACAGCATCCTTCGCCGTGAAGGTGTGGTTGTGGTTCGCCCAGACTCTGGTGACCCGGCCACGATGGTCCTTCGCTCCTGCCAGTGGTTGGAAGAAAATTTTGGTGCCGATTACAACGACAAGGGCTACAAAGTTCTCAACAAGCACGTTCGTGTCATTCAAGGTGATGGCATTGACTACGACTCCGCTTACGAGATTCTTGCCACACTGGAGCGTTCCAAATACTCGCTGGACAACCTTACCCTCGGTGAGGGTGGCGGAGCACTCCAGAAGGTCAACCGTGACACACAGCGCACTGCTCTGAAAGCGTCGGCCATCGACATTGAAGGGGTGTGGCACGATGTGTTCAAAGACCCCAAGACCGACCCCGGCAAGGCATCGAAGGCCGGTCACCTCGCGGTAGTCTGTGTGAATGGGGTATACCGCACCATCCCCAAGCAGGAAGGTATCACCTACCCGCAGGATTGCTTGGTTCCTGTGTTCGATACTGGAAAGATTCTGAAGCGTTATGGCTTCGATGAAGTTCGGACTCGGGTTGTGGCAAACGACGGAACGGCGGAAGACTTTTAACTATGAGATTTCAATTGCACAGAAACCCGCAGCTTAGTTTTACACGGTTACCGGACACTACGGTGCTCCGTGCTCTCGGTGTAAATCGCATTTTAAGTGTCGGGTTTCTGACAATTGGATGGTGGTGGAAAGTATGACTTGGAGTTGGAGTGAAGCAGGCGAAATGACGGAAGAGATAAAAGCAAAGATCGATAGCCTAGATCGCTATGAGATGTGCCGCATATGGCGTTATGCTGCCAGTGGGCACTCTTTATTACAAGGCGAAGCGGGAGACTACTTCAAGACGCGGCTGTATGATCTAGGGGGCTTTAGTCCTGAAATTAGCAAATCACTTGGATGGGATCACCAAAGATATGTATGATGATGTGTGGGTGGAGATGACGGCATCCCCTGATATAGGCTTTTTGGGTTGGATTCATTTCCGCAATGAAAGCATCCCCACTCTCTTGAAAAGAGTCAAGGAGTATCGCAATGGATAACAAGAGGGCGGAAGTAGCTCGGCTTCTTAATGACCTCAAAGAGGCCAAAGGTAACCAAGAGAAACTCATGGCCGCATCGGCTCTCCTCGCTGACTTGGGGCTCATTCCCAACACCCCGCAGATGAAACTCAGGTGGATGAATCAATAGGGACTTACGTAGTTAACTCGGCAAATCAAGAGATGATAGAACTAGATAAAGGTGAGGTGTTCAGATGAGTATGAGATGGATCGATGGCGAAGGAATGACAACACAAAACATCGAAATCGAAACGGATGTTGTGGACACGACGGATTGTCCTAAATGTGGCAGTGTTGCTGGTGAGGGTTGCGGTTTCTGGAATCGCGCAATGAATGTGACGTGGGTTAGACCGCACAGTGTCCGCGTCGAACTGTATTTGCAATCAAACCCTTCGATGACTCAGTATTAAGTAGCATGAGCCAAGAGCTACTCAAGGGTACAGTATACTGGCGTGAAATTAGAAGCAGCCTATTCGTACACAATGAAAAATGGGATGAAACTGTCAAGCGGCTCCCTGAGCTATTGAATTCAGGGATCGTCTATAAGTCCCTCCAAACTGTTGACCAACTCCTTGCCTCCGGGTTGCATGGTGTAGGTACAATTGGAAACAAGAAGATTGAAGTCACCCCGGACAAATACATACTCCTCGACACCGCTCCTCTTTTTGAAGGAGTTTACACCACAGAGAATTTGTTCCTTCAGTGGATGTATCAGTTTTGCATCATTGAAACCCTCGCTTCTCACCTTAATGCCACCCCGCTGCCGGAGTGGAACCCTACTTTCATAACTCTGTTTGAAGACAAGCTGCATGTGATGACCTACATCGCGGCACTTATTCTTCTGTATGAAGAGGGTCAGTTTAAAGCTGTAGTAACCGATGATAATTTTCAATCCACCAAGATTCACGTGCGAAACAAGGTGCAGGAGTTGACCAGTACCATATACTCCAAATGTGCTGAGTATGGTGAAAGTTTCCGTCGTCATGGTGTGCAAGGTACTTTGCCTCGGCTGTGGGACAAGATAGCCCGATATGCCCAACTCTCGGCACTGGGTCGGGATGCAAAATATGAACCCAAGTTGGACTCGGCCAGAGATTTACTTGGGTATTGTATTATTGCATGGAGTTTAATCCATGAATTGGATGAGGATAATACATGAGCTATACGCCAATCAATTCAAAAGCCCCCTCGGTTGCAACACTTCGCAAGCTGTTTAAGGCCAACCCTGAGTTGGCTCCCATGGCTCCTTATATTGGGGGTGGGCTCAAGGCAGTGAACTATGCCTTCAATGTTCTTGACGCAGCCAAGACAGTTGCGGCTCCTCGCGGTATTGAAATCGCAGCTATTGAAATTCATGCCAAGAATGAAACCAGCAAGAAAGCCGTAGGCGAAATCGCGGTCGCTAATTTTATCCTAGATGCTCTTAAGCAGAAACTTGGTTTGTCATGAAGACACACTGCAAGCTACTCGATGACATGGGGCTTGTATTTATCGGCAACGGTGCAATGGGCTATGGGATGGAACATGGTGCCCTGCGATGGGCTCCTGATTGGGTTAAACGGGCCATCTGTAGGGTATGGAATAAGGTGCATTGCGCCTACGCTGGTCATGACCAATTTGGATATGAGGCATATACCAGCCACGTTATATTCGGTGCTCCGGTATGCATTAACTGTTGTTCCAAGCTGAAGATTGACGGGCGGCACCCCACTCCAGAAGAGATTACAGTTCACAATGAATTGTGCAGGAAGAACATGGAAGAATCAGAAGCTAAGTGGCGTCTGGAACACCCGGAGGATGCGGCTGAACATGACCGGCTGATGGCTGAGATGGATGCCAATATAGAAACATGGCTGGCAGAAGCCGACGACTAAGTGAAAAAATTCCTTCTTTTCAAGAATTACGCTACCGGGTTCTTAGAAGAGGGGAATACTTCGCATGGTTACACTTACACAGGGAAAAACTTTAGGCTCAGGCGACCTGAACTTTTTAGTTAGGGACATTAGCGGAGCCCTTATAGACCCAGCCCTGATTACTTACAGCATATTTCAGGTATCATCTCAAATTCCTGTCAAGGTTCGTGGGGCGTATGAGTACGACACTCTACAGCCTCAGAACCTCCTACAGCCTACGTACACACCTCAGAACGCTGTCTTGGTGGGTCAGCCCCGAATGGTGCCCTCCAGAGCCTCTCAGGGGGCTTATTGGGTCAATATTACCATCCCTACGATGTGGAATGGTGTGTATCGGCTGGTTTGGTATCTAACTCAATATAAGGATCAGCCAGAGAATCAGGCATTTGAAGACTTTGTCGTCCAAAACGTGGACCCGGCATCGAACTCTTTTGAAGCCCCTTCTTCCATTATTGCCCAAGCTCCCATCACGACAAACAAATACGCCCCGGCCATTATGTACGTTCGGGAACTCATCTCCGATGAAAACCCCGACCGCAATTACCACTTTCGTCCGCCGACGCCGGGTAAGGTCGTCGCCGGGTACACTACTCGCGTGGGGTACATCTGGCTTGATTCCACTATTCTTCGAATGCTTGACATTTCCATTTCTAAACTGAATACGTGGAACATCAAAAACTACTGGAATTGGACACTCGATACTATTCCAATTGACTGGGGTCGGTGTGCGGCTATTGGGGCAGCATCATCTTGCTTACTCAAGGAAGGCGCACGTTGGGCTGCTGACGAGTTCAGCTACAGTCTGAACGGCGTGTCTCTCGACATCAACAAGGCCAACTTGTATCAATCCCTTGGACAGACATATCAACAGGAGTTTAATGAGTGGGCTCCTCTCATCACGGCTAACAGACCGTTCAGTGCGGGTCTCAGACAACAGAGATGGTTGCTAGGCGCTTTAGCTTGGTTAGCTATTCTTATCCCTCCTTTAGTTTCTGCGTTTGTCAGCAGTAGTGGTTGCTAGACTTCAAAACGAAAATTTTCACCTTTATTTAGGTGTGAAGAATTATGATTCAACAGCTTCTTGTAATGAACAGTTCGTATATTGGCTCCCGTGACCTTTGGTGGATGGATGATGAGAAAGCCACGAAAGGTTACAACATCTATCGAGCTTTTGACTACCCGGTGAACTGGGTGAAGCTGAACGCTGCCCCATGGTCAGGTCATTTCTACCGCGACCAAGTGACTCTACAGCAGGTCACCTACACTGTGCAGGATTCTGATTGGCGGGATAAAGGCACGTTGGGTAAATGGGTGTTTCAGATTCCTGACATCCCCTACGCCGACGTGGATAAAGGCCGTCCGTATGTCTCTAACAACCCTCAGGATGTTCAGGTGATTTTGGATGGGACGACCATCGTCACTCCGGTGCAAGTGCAAGGGCTCGACCGAACCGTCTGGCTTCAGGCCGACAATGAACTCAAGCCGGGAGGTTACGTCTCAGACTTGGCTCCGGTGAGCACAGACGTTGTCTGGCGGACAGATTATTCAGGAATTCAAACCTTCCAAGTTGTCTACAACAAGCTGGCTAATTATGTGGACATTTACAGCGGAATGGTTCGTACGTTTTACACCATAGTTCCGGTAGGTGCCACTGGGGAGCTTCATAAACCCGGAATCCCCGGCTCCAAGGTGGTCAACAGTCAAGAGGTTGATGAAATAACGTGGGAGTATGCGGAGATGGTACGCCGCAACGAGTGGTTATTCGAGCAGGTTGGTGAGCCAGCGTATGTGATGTTCCGCAAAACTCGCGGTGAGTTGTGTGGTTGCCGTGGTCCCGAGACTGGCTTGGGAGCAGCCCGGACAGGATGCCCGATTTGTTTTGAGGTCGGTATTGTTGGCGGCTACTACGGGCCGTATGACCTTCTTTATGTTCCACCAGATTCCGCTATCACTCGTGAGCTAGATGAGGGCGGCGGTATCAAAGCGACTCGTGATAGCAAAAGCTATTTGACTCGAACTCCTATTATTCAGGATGGTGATCTTATCATTCGTCGCACGGGCGACCGGATGGTGGTGCATAGTGTCACGTATAAGTCCCCTCGTGGCATCCTCTTGCAGCAGGATTTTAACACTGAATTGCTGAAATGGGGCGACACCCGATACCTTATCCCTCTCAATACAGGCTTACCTACTTTGTACGACCCTGTTGTGAATAGAAATCCATTCCAAGGTCTTGACCCTAATAACCTTAATGGAAACGGGGAACCCCTTTATGACGCCCGTGTTCAGCCGGGTAAACCTGTATGGGAGAATCAGGCCGAGATTCCAATTGGTCGGACGGTAACGTTCGGACGTATAATGTCGTGACCCCTAGAATTTCTCAACTATGACTCCCTACTACAGGAAGTATCCCAGCACGGCGTTTGTCGATTTCCACTCCGACAAAGCTAAGAAGTATGAATACGGCCCCTGTATCAGTCACACCTTGGGATTTAGAGCTTGTGGAAAATGAAGGAACAAAACCTATGACCGCTACCGCTTCGATGATTGAAAATTTGGCTAAGACTGCACGCATCCTGTGTGAAGACGAAGAAGTAAACTCTGACTCTACACTTCAAGCGATTGTTGGCGACCCGTCAGACTCTCGTTCTTCCACGTTTGTCCAGTTCAAGCCGAATCCCGGCACTATGCAACTCCCCAACCCGCTATCTCCGATTGAAGGGGATGAGATTTTCTTTGCGTATATGATTCCCGGCTCCCGCTTTCAATCTCATGATGGTTCCGAGTGGATGATTCAGAACTATGTTAACCCAGATGAGATTGAGATTTACAATGTATGGTACCCATCGGTTCAACCCATTGTATCTCTCAATGACGTTCGCCGTTCCATTCATCAGTGGACTAGCCCGATAACACAGACGGTACCGCCTCCACCTCCGGGTGTCGATTACGGTGCTCTGCCTGTCAAGATTGTTGACGGGCCTGAGCGTTATGGTGCTGGCGACCAGATTACCGACTATCAGAAAAATGACGGTGGCGGTGGCTGGTAAATGGGTGCCTTGGGCAAAAAACTCCGCACAATAGAAGGCGGCATTCTCGCTTTTTGTTGCCCCGGTTGTGAGGAGTGCCATGGTGTAAGTGTAAGCGGGGATCACCCTGTATGGGGGTGGAATGGGAGCGTGGATGCTCCTACTTTCACCCCCAGTATTTTGGTGCGTTCGGGACATTATGCTCCGAATGGTGTTACCAATAGCTGCTGGTGTACCTATGACGCGGAGCACCCGGATCATCCCTCTGGTTTCAAATGCAAGGTGTGCCACAGTTTTGTAACAGATGGGAAGATTCAGTTCCTCTCCGATAGTACGCACAAGCTTTCTGGACAGACTGTAGAGATTCCTGACTGGGATACGTGGTAACTTAACTTTCCTCCTCTAGGGTAGAGGCGTCTGTGTTCATATACAAAGTCACCAATAAGCTAAATGGTAAGGTCTACATCGGGAAGACTGTGCGTCCAGTTGACGTGCGGTGGGCACAGCATCTTTGGTTTGCTAAGATGGGTGGCGGGTGTCCTTATCTGGGTGCAGCCATACGTAAGTATGGTTCAGAGGCGTTTGAAGTAGAGCAACTAATTCAAGCTATAAGTGAAGACGAACTAAATAAGATGGAGAAGGGGTTCATCCAACAGTTTCAGTCGTACCGCCGAGAGTTAGGTTACAACTTGACTTTGGGACAAAAGATACAAAATGCAAACTCTAAGACTTATGAATTTCTGTCCCCGACGGGGGGCACAGTTGTCATTACTAACTTGAAGGCATTTTGTCTGGAACAGGGGCTAAATGCTTCTCACATGAATTCAACCTATCATGGAAGTCGTAAACAGCACAAGGGGTGGACAAGATGCTCGATTTAACTGGGGCTAACCTCGTATCGTACCTCATGCGTGTTATTCGGGACTCTGTATCTCGAAATCCAAGGTTTAATCAATCCCTCGGTGAAGTTACATTCCAATCTAACAACATGATTCAGTATCGCGATGTGCAGATTACTGTTCGTGATGTTAGCACCTCCGGTAATAGACTCAGCCCCGATTATTTTGTTTGTAATCAGTATGGTAGAGCCCTTGTTGCCAAGGTTGAAAACAAAGAAGGTACCTTCATTGAGTGGATTAAGGAAACGGATGTCACGGGGCAAACCCCGGTCTCCGGAGTCTACTATTTCAACGTCAATGCGGTGAATGAAAAGACCAACGATGTTGATTTAACGATCCATAAGTTCCGCTGGGTTGAAGGCAAATATTACAATGCAGTCGGCTCTATCGCTTACCTGAAAAGTGGCATTGACGGTACCACTCTCACCGCCAAAGATTTGGCAACAGGGGACACCGTCGCCATCGAAGGGTTTGTAAATTATGTCATTCTTACCGTCCCGACTCAAACCCTTCAACTCTATTATGCCGACGATACCCCTCTTGTTCCTATGACAGATTTTTGGTACCAACGAGCCAGTTCAGAGGTGATTATTCAAAGCACATTGGGAGGTGCGGAAGTAGCCAACATTCCCGGCCAGTGGGTGTCTTTCACATTGTTCGATCAAGACAATTATCAGCTTCAAAAAAACAGGGATTGGCAGTATTTCGGAAAAGGGTTCATTCAGTTAGGTCAGTGGAGCCCAGCGGGGAGCACCATCACGGCGAACATTGTTCAGAAGGTTGACCCCTCAACTGTATCAGGTACCAACCCAGAGAATATCCTTCATCTTGGTGTCGGCCCTAACGAAAGTCTAGCCCCCGGACAAGTGTTCATCCATACAACTGAGGGTGACTGGTACGATGCAACGGTCAACGCCGATGGCACGGTAACGCTGCCCCAACTCCTCAAACCCGGTGAGTGGGTTCGTTGGGAGGTTCGTATCGACGCAGGTCAAACCACCTGTCGAGGAAAGAAGTTCGCCATCAATGGGTTCTGGCAAACATACACAGACCTGCAAGGAACTCTTCAATATTATCTCGACCCCAGCACTCAACAACGTGTTGATGCTTTTCCCGGACTAGCCGTTGCCATGGGAGACGCTGTTGTGGCCGGTGACCAAGCAGCCCTCATCGTGAGTCCAACTACAACTGAGACATATGAGGTTTATGGCTCCAAGGAGAACTTGGATTTCACACTAGACTTTCGTTCTAATGACCTTCAGACATCCTCTGATTTAAGTGAGTTGCTCAAGCAGCAGCTTTTGATTATGCGTCGGCAGAATATGGAAGCTGATGGCATTACTATTTTTGAGGCGCGGCGGTCGTATCGTGGTCAGCAACGTGACATGTCAGGAACTGCACCTATGTTTGTTTATAGCGTTTCCATTTCAGCTTCGGCTGATTGGAAGGTTTTTATACCCAAAGTGACCCGAGTGACCTCTTTCGAGATTAGCGATACAGCGGCTATTCCTGATTTCCAAGGGAAACTGGAGATGACGCCTCGGGTTTCGGCACTTGGCTCTACGCGATTTCAATTTATTAACCACTACTCGTGACCTGTGAAATTTTTCAAGAGAGACCAAGCAAAAAGTCTACACGCAAGTGGACTTTCACTTTCAGCTATAGCAGAGCAAATAAATATGTCGATGACATTTGTCCGTCGCCATATCAAGTTTAAGGAAGGCATGTATGCCAACTAAGAAAGTATATCGTTGTGAACCTTGCAACTTTGAATACGAGCACCTTTCATTTGGAACCAAGTGGGACAAAGCGGTTCCTCCTTGCTCCGTTTGTGGAAAGGCTATGACTTACGAAGAGCCGGAGATTAGCGAAGACTATGTGTACAACTGTTTGACTGAGACGTGCAAGATCACATTTAGTGTGGAGCACTTAACAGGACAGGCACCTAAAACGTACCCATGTCCTCTGTGTAGTGTACCTGCCCCAAAGAAGCTTGAAGGTTTTGCCATCGTTCATGGGAAAACTATGAACAAGGGCGCGAGTGTGGACGTGGCGATTGGTCGATCCGCAGAGGAAAGATGGGGTCGAATTCACGAACGTAAAGCGGTTCGTGATAAGTTTCGCAAGGAAACGGGGACACAAGCATTATCCATCACTGAAAGTAATGGACAGGTGTTTGGAAAACCTATAAAGGATGGACGTTTGGCAGAGGTTGAAGCAACATCAATGCCTAAAATTCCATTAAACAAGAATAACTAAGAAAAATTTGGACTTTGGTTTTCTCAGATTGAAGTCCATTTTAGACTGGAGCACCTCATGGCGTTGTTTGGTTCGTATGCACCCCCCGGAGTTTACACAAGCGTGATTATTTCAGGCGGCGGGCAGCCGCTGTTCGGTTCCGCTCGTATCCCCGTCATTATTGGTGAGGGTCAACAGTCCTTCACTCAAAACAATGTGGAACTGTTTCGTGGCTCCTCCGCAGTCGCTGATCCCCAAGCAGTCAATGAGAATCTGTCTGACCAAGTCACCGGCACAACAAACACCTTTACCACAACTTATTTCCCTGTGGTTAACAGCGGTGGTACCGGCACAGTAACCACTGACCCCACACAGATTCAGGTAACAGTAGACGGCGTCCCAGCCACAGTAATTTCTTTGAATGGTACGACTGGTTCGTTTGTTCTGCAAGACATTCCTGCTCTAGGAAGTAACCTTGTGGCAACCTACTACTTCCTGCGTGGCGATACCCTCATCTCCAATGAGAACTTGGCCCCTCAGATTCCGGTTTTCGCCAGTCTCACTGTCTCAGGAGCTTCATCCTCTTCAATCATCCTCGGTACAACGCTTCCCGGTGCCGTGGGTAACGAAGTCTCTCTCCAACTGGTCAGCACGGGTCCGGGTGTCACTGATTCTCTAGCAGTCTCAGGGTATGGCACCAACACCATCGTCATCAATATTCTGAAGACAGACTCTACCACAAGGACTGTTGTTGATCTTCACAACCTTGTTGAAGCGGGTATTCTTACCCTCTCCGCTGGGTACCTTACAGCCACGACTCCGGTTGGTACTGGAGCCTTGTCCACTTTGTCTACTACTCACCTAACTGGTGGGGCTGGCCCGAACTCCAACACTCAGTTCCAAGTCCATAATCTTCCAATTGTGGATGGTACAAACGGCGGTGTTGTGACTACAAGCCCAGCAAAGGTTACCGTAAAGGTCAATGGAGTCGCGGTCGCAGTTTCGGCTGTCGATGGTGCGGCTGGTTTGGTGACTCTTGTTAACCCGGTACCTTCTACTACTTCCACCTTTACCATCACGTACTTCACAAACACCTATCAGAACACCTACGATTTGCTACCGGCTAGTAATGTTGCCAGCATCGTTGAGGTTGGCCTCGGCCCAAATCGTGCTGACTTCATTCAGGATGTGGATTACGTGTTGGGTACTGATTCGAACGGCAATCCAATTCTCAACTGGGGCGCTTCGACCTCGACTACAGTAGGAACCTCAAACTCCGCTGACACTACACCATTCGGCCCTGCCGACATCGTCACCACCTTGGTGGATGAACATGTGTACTTGCAGTTCGCTGGTACAGGCAACGGTAATACGGCGGTCTTCACACTTCCTGATGTTCCAACAGATGGTAGTGGTTTAGACAACCCGACTGACAACCCGAATCTAATTCAGGTTTATGTTGGCACCAACCCCTACCTTGCATATCAGGCCGGTGCGGTAAAGGTTGCTCGTGTGAACGGCGCTTCGGCACAGGTCACTTTGTACAATATCCCTTCTGCTGGAAGCTATGTATATGCCAGCTACTATCGCAACACGTTGAATGACCACAGCTACACATTGAGCGTTGTCAATGCGGCTCAGTCTGGTCAGGGCACTTACACAATTGCCAACGAGCTTGGTTATATCCTCCCTGTGGTTGCCAACAGCACCAACACGGTAGCAGCTTCCAACTTCGCAACAACCGGCATTGTCTATCCACATGCGTTCTCGGATGCATGGGACGAGCCCAATGCTCCGAATGAAACCATCACTCTGACATTCAACAATGACGGTTCGACCACCACACCCGGTGTTCAGGCATCATTGATTACGCAGGGTATCACTTTCACCGCCACTACAACGGGGACAAGCGGCAACTCTGTAACCATCGCGTTTACTAGCGTTGGTTCTGCTGATTCGGCAGCTATCACAGGGGGTGGCACCAATGCCCTAACAGTGGACATCACAACATCAGGTTCTGCAACCCGTACAACTGCTCAAATTGTGGCTTTGTTTGGTACCTACCCACCAACTACAACGGGAGGTGGCATAATCACCGCGACGGGTGGTTCATCGAGCAATGCAGCAATCGCTTCTCTTCTGCACTTGGCTGGTGGTATAAACCCAACCTCCGTCCCCTACACGCACAGCTATGCTGTTACCTCTTCCTTGGGTTCCAGCGGATCACACGGTACTGGGTACCTTGACCAGACATACATCGACGCCACCACAGGCTTTAAGGTGACGATTGTCAACCCTGCTGATGCCTTGGGCTTTGGCTACACACAACTGCCTTCTCCTCAGTACGCTTTCGCACCGGCAGACACACTCACTTTCACGACCAGCCAGTCCACTGTACGATACACGGGCTCTACTTACGTTCCGTTCGGACCTGCTCAACCCAACAACTTGATTGCCATCCCCGGCTTGACCACCAGTGTCGTTACGACCTTCGGTGCGTCTACGGGTGACACAGCAATTGTCAACACCTATAACAAGTCGGGCAGCGGTCCTACAGTCGGTGAGTTCTACTACGTGACATTTACAGTAGCCAAGACCGCCGCTGATATGGCGCTCCAACTGTTCGACAATGAAGCGGATGCCTACACGGTTTACGGTCAGCCAAGTGTGGTCAACCGCCTCTCCTTGGGTGTCCAGTTCTTGGTTGGTAACGGGGCTAACGTATTCGGTTGCATTCAGGTGCCTCAGCAACCCGGATTGAACACTGCGTCAGATGCAGATTTCATCTCGGCTATCCAATCGCTGACAACGAATCTGCCGGGTTACACAAAGAAGGCAGATGTTATTGTTCCTCTGAGCACAAGCCCCACGGTTCACCAGTTCTTGAGCCGCCAGCTTATCACTCAGGCCACCGCCCGTTACAAGGGTGAGGGTATCGGCTTTGTTGGTTACAGCCAATACACAACTTCAACTCAGGCCATTACCAATGCACAGGGCTTGGCAAACGGTCGTATGATTGCTATCGGCAACCCGGTTGCTGGTGTTCAGATTACGAACAGCCAGACAGGCATTGCACAGGAATACGCAGTATCCGGCGAATTCATGGCAGCAGCGTTGGCTGGCCTGAATGTCAACCCAGCCAATGACGTAGCAACATCGCTTACGTTGCAGGATTTGGTTGGCTTCTCTCGTCTCCTCATCCGCTACGACGATGCAACCATGAACCTGATGGCTTCGCAGGGACTCGTTATGCTCACTGACAACTCCGGTGCGTTGAGCATTCGTCACTACAAATCTACCGACCCGTCGAACCCGATTACCTCGGAACCGACATGCACTACTATCACCGATTATGTCCGTCAGCAGTTCCGTGGCGACCTAAAGCAGTTCATCGGTCGTAAGTTGGTAAGCAGCCTTGTGAACGACATCACGGCAGTCTGCAACGCCCGTCTCCGTTCACTGGTTTCGAATGAAATCATCAACGGGTATAAGAACCTGTCAGTTGTTCCTGACCCGAATGACCCGACAACAGTTGATGTCACTGTGACCTTCATGCCTATGTTCAGCTTGCTCTACATCAGTGTGACGTTTACCGTAACGACAACCTTGTAATCAACCGAGGGGTGGGTAAACCACCCCTCAACATACTTTGGAGTTTTAGATGAAAGTTCACACCGTGGTTACTCAGGCGAATGGCATTATCAGCCTTGTCATTCAACCGTCGTTCGTTGGTGACATGACTGACGCTAATGATAAGGCCCTCATTGCTGCCTTTGGCGACCCTCAAGTGAACATTGCTGGCAGCTTCACAGACCCAAGTAATACCGCTTTCACTTTTCAGTTCCCCACTTCTGAACTCTATGTAGGGGTTACAACTCAGCTTTCATCACAGGTAGCTCAGTTCATGCTTGCACTCCCCTCCGGTCCGCCAAATCAATCGGCTCCGGTACAAGGCCCAATGTCGTGCATTACTCCTAATCCGAGTGAGGCTGCGACAGCATGGCAAGCAGTGGTGGTTACTCGTATTCAAGCGGCGATGGCTGCATTGCGTAGTCAAGTGTTGGTTCCCTCAATCGGGGATGTAACTGTTTAAGTTCGGAGAAGAATATATGGCATCAAGACTAATCGCCCGTCGTCGTCAGGAACCAAAAAAAGCGACTACACTCGTCTCCAAGCAAACGCTTGAACAGGCAGTACAAGAGGCAAATGAGCTTGTTCAACAGTTCGTACGCACCAACGTTCACGATGTACGTCTTGACCAGCTTGAAGAAGCAATTAGTTTTCTTACCAGCATCCTTAAAAAGTCCCCAGCAGAGATGCAGCAAGAAGGGGCAGCAACACTGGACGACTATTTGGATGATGCAGTGATGCCAGACATGGCAGAAAAAATTAAACAGGATGTGGACATGATTGCCAAATTTAAAAATGCAGGAGTAGAAGGTCAGGGTCAGGAAGCTGCGGCACCTGTCATGGCCTCCGGTGTTGACTTTGTTAGTGATCGAGATGAAGACGGTAAGCCTCAAGCTCCCGAATTGGCCGAGGTTCCTCGTCTCGCCGGGTTGAAGAATGCCGATTTATTTTACGGCAAGAAGGCCGAAAAAGTTACTCCTATCAATGCCCCTAGACCAGCTAAGACGCCGACAGTTAACCCAGATGCCGACATTAAACAACTATCCAGCGACGTTCTCGCCAAGATGTTGAAGGCTCTGTCTACAGCGGAAGACCTTATGAATGACAAGGCGGCGAACAAATTCATTGGTGCTATTGCCGCAGAACTTGCCCTTCGTCCTGTTGAGGTTGAACAGGAGGCACCCGCTACTGCTCCAGCCGCATCCCCTGCCGCTGCACCTCTACCTCTTGCCGCCTCGATTATGGGTGGGTTGGTCATCGCTGCTGATGAAGATGGTAACACCAAGGTCGCCACCTCTCAAGGTGGTGCATGGTTTGTGACCGATAAGGACACATTCACCATCAAGGAAGATGGTGGTCGCACTCCTGAGATTGGCGAAGCTCACAGCAAGCTGGAAGACAACACCGGCATCAAGCGTCCAGCGACTGAGCTTCCCTCAAAGTTCGCTTTTATTAAAGAGGCGGGGTTTTTGAGTGAGGTCTTCGCGGCCATCAAGACTATTCTCGCTGGGACTGAGCCGACCTCCGAACAATGGAATAGGTTGGAACAACTGGTTGATCTTATTCAGGGACGTGGAAATAAGACTGCTGCTAAAATTGCCGCTGGTGACATGACCGCCGCCAAAGCTCTTAAGTTGGTTGAGAGGTTGGAAAATGAACTCAAGCGCCTCTACTTTGAAGCAAAGCCAGTCACAGAGGCTCTCGGCTCTCGTCCTGTTCGTGAGGGAGTTGAAGCGATTTATCGGGCATACAACCTGCTTGGTGAGGCTTCAAAGGCGTTGAATAAGCAGCGTATGCAGGAAGAAGCAGAAGAACAAGCTCTTGAAGTTAAGGACAAGAACAAAAAGAAGAGTTCCTCGGTTCTCTTTGGATTGGCTCTCGCGGCTGAGGATGAAGAAGACGACGACGAAGAAGTTAAGTAAGTGTATGGCTTGGTTTGATCGTGGGGTTTATCTAATTCGGAATACGGATATGTATTTACCAACTTCCAGACTATGCGTTACTTCATTTGAACAGCCGATTACGGCTAAGGAGAATTAGACATGGCCCAAGGGGGATACATCTACCAGCAGGGTACGAGCGCACAGACTGAATCTGTCATCTCGTCTCGCTTCAAGATTTTTACTGACGTTGTTGACGTGGGTAAGTTCGTGAAGCTTGGCGTCACCTCGTCCTTTGAACTTTCAGAGACGAAGAACGTTGAAACGATTCGCGGTCTTGGTTATGGTGACCAAGTGGCAGAACTCGTTCCCGGCGTGACAGAGCCGATGCAGCTAACCATTGCCCGTACTTGTTTGTACCTTGCAAACCTCATGCAGGTTCTTGGTTACAAGGCTGGCGTCAGCGGTGCGGTTCGTTCTATCCGTCACCACAAATGGCCGTTCGACATCAAGACTGAAATTGTCTTCTCCGAACTTGCCAACACCGACTCGAATCTTGGTCAGGCCACATTGGCCGACATCCCGAACGAAGGCGGTCTCAACAACACAGGCAACCCCGGCCTTTACGCTGTGGCAACTGTGTATGAAGGATGCTGGATGAGTAGCTATAACACTGGTTATGCTATTGAAACAGCGGCTGTGACTGAAAATTGCACTGTTATGGTCACGGACCTTTTTGACATCTCTGGTAGCGTGTACGGTGAGTTCCTCGACAGCGGCCTGAGTCCAAATGATACAACTGGTGCTTCGCTCCTCTATAGCATCAGCTAAGGTTTCGAGCCCTCGGTGAATAGCTGGGGGCTCAACCTATACTGAGGTTGTGAATGCCCAATCTGAAAAACCCCCTCCTAAAATTTAGCTCAATCCTTGCCTCGGTGGTTAAAGAAGCCGCAGGGTACAACGGTTGTTCAAGAGACCAGAATCAGATGAAGAAGCTAAGAGAGACGGTATACGAGTGTCTAGTCTAAAAAACCCGCTATTTAAAACTCCTCGCCTCTCTTCCCTCAAGGTGGCTCTCGATGCCATGCTCGAAACTATCGATCAAGAGAAGCATCCCGAACAAGAATACACAACACAAAATGGCAAGATGATGGGCAAGGGCACCGAGGTCGAGCAAGGCGCGTTGAACGCATCCGTTCCCGGTAGCTTGCTGGCCTCCGCCACGCAGATGTGGTATCACGGTACGTCAAAGTTGGAGAGTATTCTTAAATCTGGACGACTTGAGCCCCGAGTTGTGGATGAGGAATATCCCGCTGGTATTTGGTTTGCTTCTCATGTAGAGGATGCCGCCCTTTTTGGTGACCAGATTTTGTGCATTACAAATAGGGATTTGCGGAGATTTAAATACAAGGCGATTCCAACTGCTTATGCCATGCTCGTCCTTGAGCCAATTCCTGTGCAGTATTTGAAGACCATCAAAGCGCCTAAGACAGCTTTGAAAACCTCGAAAATGCATTGTGTCGCTTGCGAGAGCGGGGACTGCATCGGTCACGGTGGAACTATCAATGATCTAACCAATACAGTTGTGCCCGGTGCTCTTGAAGCACCTACGGTCGAGGACGCCACCTTCTTTAAAGAGAGTGATGGAGATTTCGAGGTATACCGTACAGCCTCAGGTAGGATCGTTGTTGCTGATGCCGCACAGGACGAGGCCGTTAAAAATGAGCAGGAAGAGCTAACTCATGAGGAAGTCTCTCGTTTTAAACAAGCTGACACGAAGTCCTATGGGGCTGGTACACCGCTTGGTGGCACCCCCACGGCTCCAAAGCCTACAGATGTTAATCCAAGCCCGACCGCACCGATGCCAAACCCAGTCCCGCCTGTACAGACGCAGAACAAAGGACCGCAACAGCTTCATGATGAGGCACAAGGTGCGCCTCAGGAAGCTGGCAACCTGACTCAGCAACAATTGAGTCAGGTACTCCAAGCTCTGAAGTCTTCGGGTGTGAAGATACAGAATGATGTTGTAGACGCGGTGGAAGAGTTTGCTCCTTCTGTTGGAACCGTTGTGAAGGCTGCGGTGCCTATCAAGGAGTCCCCCACTTCGTTACCACCTCGCGATGATATGCGTCGCCATATTGATGAGACTGCACAGGCTGAGGTTATGGAAGGTGTTGGCAATAATCCTTCACCGGCTCCTACGACACCGCAGCAGCCAGTACAACCTCAAAGTCAGCCAGTACAACCAGTCGCTCCCACGGCTCAACAGGAGTTGTTGAAGCAAACATTGTCTTCGGATAAGAAAGCTTGGGTTGAAGATGATGAGGATGATGAGGATGATGAGGATGATGAGGATGATGAGGATGATGAGGATGATGAGGATGATGAGGATGATGAAGATGATGAAGACGATGGAGCCTTGGGTACTCTGTATGGCAAGCCGTTGGGAAATTCAGAAGTAGCCAACACTCCTCAGGAACGTTTGGAGTACCTGAGGAGTCAACTGAGAGCCGAATGTATCAGTCAAGGTGAACAGACGGAGCTAGAGAGTCTGGTTCAATATATTGAACCAGATGATGTTGAACTACTGGAAGCTGCTGGCGTTCCTGAAGAGGAAGCGATGGCTATGCAGGAACGGATGCGTACACCAGCGGCGTCAAAGCCTAAGAAGCGATTCCGCACTACAGATAAGGACAAAAAGTGGTTGCAAGAACTTGGCATTAAGGCGAGTAAAGTAGCCGTGCAGACTGAAGAAGGCGTCAATCTGGTCTGTCCAGCTTGTCATTCGCCTGAGGCAAAAAAGGTGGAAGATTCAACCGCTGAGGACGGCAGCTTGATGGAATGCATCGCGTGCGGATGTTTTTTCGCACTATAGGACTGTATTTATAGAAGCTTATGCCATTCACTAAAGTAGCCAATGCGGAACTCAAAGAGCCCACTCTGAGCATGTCAGATTGGGGTAAAATGTATGGTATCCATACGTTCGGACGCAAGACCGCCGCATTCAATAAAATCTCAGCCGACTCAAGCCGCTACTTGCTTAGTCATTGCACAATTATGGCCTCGGTGATGACAGAGGCCGACCCGTTTGACTATCTTATCAAACCGGAGTGTTCACATCTCGTCAATAACAATGATGATGCGTGGGAGAACAGTACACTCAAACTCTCTCACCGCTCCTTCGTTGGTGCTTTCAACTTTGTCGAGCACTTCCAGAATTCCAAGTACGCGAAGGGGCACATCCTTGATGCTGTCCTCCGCAAGATTCAAATCGCCGGTCCGGAGTGCTGGGTTTACTTTTGCGACATCCTTGTTGCCACCGACCTCGCTCACGATAAGCTAGTTCACGATATTCGTGGCGGTAATGTTCGTTATCTTTCCATGGGTTGTGTGACCGATTTGGTTATCTGTTCTTTCTGCGGAGCCCGTGTCACCGACCAGAGCACGTATTGTCACCACTTGAATTTCAACAAGGGAACATTCCTTGTGGATGACGACGGTATCTCACGTCGTGTCGCCGAATTGTGCGGCCACAAGTCATTACCTAACGGTGGTGTGAAATTCGTGGAAGCGTCTTGGGTAGCAACCCCGGCTTTCCCCGGTGCAGCCAAGCGGTCTATCGTGGCTGACGAATGGGTAGGTCCGAAGACACCTTATACGCGCAAAGCAGCTAGTTTTGGTGCCTTTGCAAAAGCGGCTTCCGCAGTTGATGTCGGTGAAGCACTAATGAGTTCAGATTTGGAAGGTGGCTTACTAAGATAATGACTTTCGGGTCGCATGGGGTACGAGAAATTTGTAGCGTGGATAAGTCGAGTTGTTAAATACCACACTACGAGAACCTTTATAGGGAATGGAGATTTACGCTAATGGCTAATATTTACCAAACCAGTTATTGTAATCAAGGTCATGACCTAACCACTGGAAAACCAGTAGGTCACGAGTGTTACATTCTACCTCCTGCTGCCCTTGAGGCTGAACGAACCGGAGATGTGGATAGGGCTCATCAAATTATTGAGAGAAGTAAATCTACACTGCCTTTCTGGGGTCGGATAGCTAGTAAAGAAGGAAAACAGACTATGGCTAACATAACAAAAGAAGCAGCAGACAAGGCAATTCTTCAGGTCATTGCTAACTTAAAGCAGAAGTTCGCTGAGTTGGATGCATTGGATGAAGAGTTCGCCGACCTCGACGCCTCCGCTCCCATGGACATGATGGACACGGGTGTGGGTGAACAGTTTAACCTCCTCTCCGATAAGCGTGAGGAACTCGAACAAGAGATTCGCTCGATGCGTGAACGAGTGCAGCTTATCTCCGAGTGGGAAAAGTTTAAGGGCAGTGGTTGGAGTGATGATATCCAATCCGAGCTAAACTCTCTCGACCAACAGTTTTCGAACATTGCGGACGGAGCATCATCTGATCCATTGGGAGCACCCTCGCTTCCTTCGGCCCCTCTCTCACCTGAGATACCGGACGCTCCCCTTCTTCCTCCAACTCCTGATATTCCGGCAGATGCGTCTATCGAGCCATCACTTGATGAACCAGCCATAGAGCCAACGCCCGAAGCGGCACCTGACGCTCCCCCGGCTGAACCAGAACCTCTTGCTCCACCGATGGCAAGCACTAAAAACTCAAAAATCAACGAAAAAACTAACTATGGACTCCAAGATAAGAAGGGGTCTAAAAATCCCTCTGACTTGAAGAAAGGCGATACTCACATGGCAAATCAACCTACCAAGCCCACATCCTCATTGAAGGAGAAGCTTGCCGAGGCTAAGAACAAGCGGGAGGCGATTACTAAGGAGGCCAAGACCCGTGTGGCATCCGCGTGGACTATCGCCAAGACAATGCTCCCCACGGCTCCGGACGCGGTGAAGAAGGCTTTCGCAGCTTCTCTCCTAACCAACTCTACGCAAGTGCTCACGGCGGCACTTCGTCAGACTGCTATCAATGCCCACAACACCAAGCTTGCTGAGACTTTCAAGGAAGTTCACAAGGTTGAGTTGAACGATCTGTTGGAAGACCCGTCTGTTCTCAACGCTGAGAAGAAGTCAGTCGAGAGCGAATTGAAGGGTGATGCCAAGTCCGCTGGCAAGGTAGCCGATGACCGCAAGGAATCCGGCCCTCAGCCTGACAAGTACGATGATGGCCGTCACAACTCTGAGCCAAAGCAAATCGACGCTTCCAAGGCTGGTGATCGTCCAGATGCTGGCGAGAAGCCCGGTCAGACTCAGAACCTGTCTGATGGCAAGAACGCTGGTGCCAAGAAGGCTTGCGTTGGCAAGGATTGCACTGGCTGCACCAACAAGGACTGCAAGGGTAAGAAGGCTGGCGTGAAGAAGGCCGAATTCCCACCGGCTGAAGGCGGAGCCCCGGCTCCTGAAGCTCCTGCTGAGGCACCCGTTGACGATGCTCCAGTAGAAGATGAGGCTCCAGTTGAGGAATCCCCCATGGGTGAACTACCCCCTGTTGAGGACAACCCCGAAGCTGAGGCCACCGAGATTCTGACGGATGAAAAGAAGCAGGTTCTCGAAGAGAAGATTGACGAAGCACAACAGGCTATCCACGCTATCGAGGAAGAACTCAACGTTGAACGTGACGAAGAGCTTGACCTTGCTAAGCTTGACGGTTCCGAGAGCGGCTTTGAGGGTCTGGAAGACCTTGAAGGTGAAGAGGAAGGTCTTGAAGGTGGACTTGAGGGCGATGGCGACGAGCATGAGCATGAGCATGAGCTAGACTTCGCCAAGGTGTTCGATGAGGGCGACATGGAAGAAAAGGCTGCGTCTCTTGCCAACGAAGGCGACGAGAAGCAAGCTGGTGAAGAGGACGACTTCTTTACACCATCCGCTGCATCTTCACTTGAAGCTTCACTGGATGACGATGGTATGGCCGATATGCATAGCATGTTCTCCATGCAGGGTGCTGACGGTGACCCACTCGCTTCTCTTATCGCCGGTTTCAAGACCGCTGAGCAGGTAGCTGGTATGGATGTTGTTGAGTCTTTCAGCGAGGCTGCTGAGCACTTCAAGCAGGACGAGGCCGCAAGCGATGACCGTGACACCGAGTCTGACCATTCAGATACTCTGTGGGCGGAAACCATCAAGGACATCACTCCTGAGACACAGGGTGCAAAGCGCACTCCTCAGGACAGCACTAACAAGCTGGAGAAGCCCAAGGCCGCTGTGTTGAAGAAGATTAAGACCACCACAGCCTCTGACAACAAGCAACCTTCTCGCTTTGATATTGGTGAGGCGTTGTTCGGTCGGGATGAGGATTAACTTACATTACACTACATACAACCAAAAGCCCCCGGCCAAAACCGGGGGCTTTTAATTTAGTAATTTATGTTCAAATTAAAAGCTAAGCTGAAAAAATACATCGCAAGTGAATGAACTTCTACACTACTCATTCCTCTCTATGTACGAAGTGTCTGCCTCACCTATAGTTCACGGTCGTCTCCTCGACTAAGAATTGGGTGGGGGTGACAAATAAAAACTTCTACATGGAGAAACAATACTATGGCTCTTAAGCTCCAGTATTATGGTCAGAATGACTCACAGTGGTCTCCTGACGTTGTTCTCACGGGCGACCCCGGTACCGACCAGCAAACGCTGACGGCTGCTGGGTACCTTGGTGGCAAGATCGTGAAGTTGGCAGTTCCTGCAAACTTCACCTCGGTCGAAGCTGCTATCTCCCCGTGTGATGCCGACACCTATCTTCCATTTGGCACCCTCATCAATGGCCCCGGCGAGTTTTCCGGTGCGATTGGCCCTTCGGGTTCCAAGAAGGCTCCGATTGTCCGCGCTCTCTGGCAGGGCAACATTAACTCGGAAGCCTACGACGCAAACGCGACGTTCGTCATCGGTACTTACGTCTACTGCGGCGGCACCACTCACTCGAACATTGGGTTTTATACCTCGTCTGCTCTCAAGGGCACCGTGTCCGGTAACCCGGCTGCTGGTATCTGCACCCACGTTCCTACCACTGCTGAGCCTTGGCTTGGTGTTGCGTCACTGCTCTAAGAGAGAAAAGGAAAAAGAATATGGCAAACCTATCTCGCACACAGCAGCAGACTGCAATGCTTGGTCAACTGCTTAAGACAGCCGGTGGTCGTCAGAAGCTCGCTGCTTCTCTCGGACCGTCATTGCGCCGTCGTCGCGACTATATGAGCATTGCTCGTAAGGCGTTGATGGTTGAAACTCTACCCGATGGAGCCCTGCCCATCTACGATAAGGAATTTGACACTGCTGCCATGACCGTGGGCTCGACCCCCGGTGGCTCATTCGTTGAAGCCTTCGTCGTTGGTGAAGAAGGCGGCGACATCGTCCGTGTAACAAAGCCAAAGCGTGTTACGGTTCCGACTTTCGAAATCGTATCCAACCCCATGATTCCGATCACGCAGATTAAGGAACGCCGCTTCGATTTGGTCGCCCGTTCTTTGAACCTCGCGAAGGCCGAAGTGGGCGCTGCCGAAGACGGCTACGTCTTCACCCTGTTCGACGCTGTTGCTGCGGCTGCTGCTAGTAAGACCACCAGCGACCCAGTCTACAACGTAGACATCGCGATTTCTGCTCCTATCGACATCAACAGCCTTGCTGATGGTTTCGGTCAGGTTCAGCGTCACGACTTGTCGGTTGCTTTCCTGTTCTTCAACCCCCGCGATTATACGGACTTGTTGAAGTGGACGCAGCAGAACATCGACCGCGAAACCCAGCGTAAGCTGCTCAAGACTGGTGTTATGGGTTACCTGTGGGGCGCAACATTGCTCCAGTCCCGTAAGATTGGTTACGGTTGCGTATACATCTTGGCCGACGCAGAGTTCCTTGGCGTTATCCCTGAGCGTATCCCGCTGACCGTCATGAGCGCCGACCGTCCTGACCTCCGTCAGATTGGCTTCTCGATCTTCGAGAACTTGGGCTTCCTCGTGTTTAACCCGTCAGGTGTGCAGCGTTTGACCGTCACTGGTCGTTACAACTCCGCATCCAACATTGGTGAGAACTAAGCAGTTAGTTCCATTGATTTAACAAAAAGCGGTGACGAAAGTCACCGCTTTTTTAGTATTAGATGATTGAAACCATGAAACCCTATCAATATTGGCTGGAACAAAAATGGAGTAGGCTTCGTCTTGATCCTGCCCAAGTGCTTCCTGAACAATTCAATCAGACATTAAAGAAATTTAGGTTTTTATGTGATTGTGGGAACACCAAAGAAATCGCCTTTTCTAGTGTACTTGCCGGTAGAACCACCTCTTGCGGTTGTAGAAACAAGGAAGTGTCTCGTGCAAGGCGTCAGGTAGATTTGTTAGGGAGAAAATTCGGACGCCTCACTGTGGTGTCTTTAGATCACACAGAATCTAAAGGTAGGAAGTTTTGGAAATGTATCTGCGCTTGCGAGACCTTCAGTGTAGTTGCTGCTTGTCATTTATTAAGTGGTCACACAAGTTCTTGTGGTTGTTTGATGCGGGAACGAACAAGTCAAGCTAATTTTGTAGATTTGAAAGGTAAACGGTTCGGGCTGCTTGAAGTTACACACGTTGCTGACATTGGACAAGGGGGTAAGTATAGGTGGTTCTGTAAATGTGACTGTGGAAGCGTCCATAAGGTATACGGGGATTCACTTGTACAGGGATCGACCAATTCATGTGGTTGCGCTCAGATGGGTGTTTCAGAAAACTCACCAGCGGGAGAGATTTATCAGGAAGTTTTAACCCTGTTTCCCGACGCTCAATTCAATGTTAGTTTGTCTCAACTTAACATCTCGACCCGGATGTCCGTAGATATTTGGATTCCTTCTATTTTGACCGCCATTGAGTATCACGGGCTCGTGTGGCATTCAGAAAGATATAGAAAAAGACTGGACTACGAAAAGTACAAACTGTGTATGACTAATAACATACGCCTCTTTCAAGTGTACGAGGATGAATGGAGAGACCGCAGGGGGGTTGTAACTCAATATTTGCGTATGTTATCAGGAGTGAAAGGGAAGAGGGTTAAACCCGTTTTCTCGATAGAGACCACTTCTTTTGAAGTGACTGATTTTTTGGATAAACATCACTATTTGGGGTCAGCCGGAGGTTCGACAATCGTGGTTGCACGACATCCGACATCACGAGAAGTGATAGGGGCGTGGGTATTTATGAAGAGGGAAGAGGGCACTGTGTTATGGCATAGGGCTTGTTGGAATCACGAGTATAGAGCTTGGAACCCACACGAAAGCGCCTTGAATCTGGCTAAGCCGATTTTGCGTAATTTAGGGTTTAGGCGCATTGTTACATTCAGCGATAATAGATGGCATCAGGGAGATATGTACTCTAAACAGGGGTTTGTGTTGGAGCAACATCTGCCTCCTGACTATGGGTATACACGTAACGGTCGTCGTGTGTCCAAGTATGCCCTACGAGTTAAAGCGGGTATGGATGAAAGGGAAGAAGCAAAAACAAATGGTTGGTATCGGATTTGGGACAGTGGAAAGAAACGGTATTCTCTTCCCTTGTAAGTTACCCAATATCTGCCCCTTTATTGAGTATTAGTGTCTGAGGAGGCGCGTCTGTAGCCCATGATAAAATCTTACCTAGCTAAAACTACGATCAACTTCGTGGACTTTGAGTTCTACATTCGCCCCGGTGATTTATTGGTGCATGATGTGGCGAACCAGAACCGCCTGACCGTGTACCGTAATGGGCAGATTGTGAAGGTGGTTAAGCAAACTTCCATCGGAATCGACGCTTTCCTGAAGAACAAATTCATTGAGCCTATCAAGGCCGAGGTGCTTCCTGCGGTAGTCGCGGCTCCTGAGCCCCTCCCAATACCTGAGAAGCCCCCTGTACGCACCGCAGAGCCCAAGAAAGCGGCTCCGGTTGTAAAGCCGGAGGTTAAGTCAGAGTTAGAGCCATCAAAGGTGGAAAAGATTGAAGCGGATGAACCTCTCGTCAAAACCATATAACCAAAAGGGTAGGTAATCTTGTCTCGCGTCCTGCGGGAAATGCATACGGGGGCTTCTTTGTGGCCGCTGTAACTCGGCTCTTGAGCGACTAGAAACAGTAGATGATTGGGAGAACAAAGCACGGGAGTACCTTTCGAGCTATGGTCTTCCTAGATAGAGGCGTTTTAGGTTCAATGGCGAAATCGTATCCATCACAGGTTACCGCAGAGTGGCTTAAGAAATACATGACTAAACTCCATTTCGGTCGTGTCCATCCGGATGAACTGGAGTATATGGATACCGATTGGGACAATCCTGTTTTCATTAGTGGCAGCTTCAAGCTTGTCCGCGTGCCTCTGAGTAAGCTCATCAACACAGTTCCCAGTGGTACAGATGAGATGCTGGCAGAAGACTACGCTGAATTGAAAACCCCCTTCCCTCCGATTGTTCTTGACAGCAGATATAACATTCTGGACGGCAATCATCGGGCGATGGCTGCATCGTTCCGTGGCGACAAAGACATTCAGGCATACATGCCTGTCGGTAAGAAGGTCGGCTTCCTTACGATTCGTTTGGGCTCCCTGTCTGCCCCTCACACCAAAGTAGCTATTTCAGTTCCTGAATTGGTTAGCCAGACCAACAGTTTTAGTGTGAAGCGTCGTCCATCCTGCGATGCTACTCTCCTCGATTCAAACCCCAAGGAACTGTTTCTTCATTACAATGTGAAGTGTCGCGAGTCGTACTCCTCCCCGGAAGGGCACGACGTGCGTGTCAAGTTCGATGTGTCTCAAGTTCAGGATACACAGAACGCCAATGACCTCGATGTGCAATTGAACTGTTCATGCCCTGCGTTTCTCTACTGGGGGGCTCAGTGGAACCTGCACCAGCGTGATGGCCTTCTCGGCAAGCCTCGCCCGGAACTTGTAGCTCCAACTGAGCGCCTCGACCTGCGTGGCAACTTCGTTATCTGCAAGCACTGCAAGGCTGTCCTAGAAAGGATTATCCCCTCTGTCCAGCACAACATCATCAACATCGTTCGTGAGATAGAAGTCCGTAAAAACAAGGAGCAGTTGAAACAGAAGGAAACTCCTGAAAGTCCCGACCGCCTGAAGAAACGTCAGGATGAAATGAAAAAGCGTCAGGAAATAAAACGCATCCGCAAGATGAAGAATAAGGAGATTCAGCGTAAGCTGCTCGATGCTCTTCGTCAGCAACAGGAAGGCGACAAAACTCTCGATAAGGTCAAACAGAAAGAGACTGAGGATGCCCCGGATGTTGTTAGCCGTGATGAACCCGCTACAGATATTCCCGTGGTAGAAACCACTAAGTACGAGGACATCACTAAGGAGGAGCCGGAGGATGAGGAAGACTTGACCGCCCTCACTGAGAATGAAGAGCAGAAGCTTCGTGAGGAACAACACAAGAAGATTAAACACCAGCCCCACTTGCATAAAGGGCTACCGTATGAAGCTGAGGAAGAGAAGCAGGATCATGGGCACAAGGTACCAACGGATGAAGAATTGATCGAAGCATTGGATGCTACTCGTGAGAAGGTGGAGAGGTCTACTGAGAGAACAAAGCAATTCCTTGACGACATGAAAAAACGAAGGAAGCAGACTTCACTAGAAGCTTCTTTATTGGATGCTGTGGCGGAGGGCACCGATGTCTAATATGCGTGTTGAAACTAATGCTCCTTACCCTAATAGGATTCAATGGATTTTAGGAACTTACACTGGTCCGTTTACGCAAGCAGGACCGCTGGTCTCATTTGACCCGCGTCGAGATTTGGAAGTCTATGTGGATGGGGCATTGATCCCTATAAGTAGCTTCACGTTCGACAATAATAGCACGCATACCAATAATGTTCGTTACCTACTTTACATGAATCAGAGCATCAATTTGCAGGGCGTAGTTCAGGTCATACATCACATGCCTAACCCACCCTTCCAGTCATCGCAAGTGTTGCCGGGGTTTGCTCTTTTAGGTAGTTATAGTTCCAGTGGAGATGTCCTTCCTCCTTCAACAACCCTCAGCTTCACTATAGCCCCCAACCCCGTTGCCTCTGCCACTGAGATAGTTCTCACTTGGACTACAACAAATGCGCTTTCTATTCAGTTTCTTGCGAATAACGGAGTTGACCTTCCTTTCTCCTCGGGGGTTATAACCACTAGTTTGAGTTCAGGGTCATACACAATCACCTCAGGTTTTTCTGTGACAACAAACATCCTCATGCTGGCAGAGACCTTAGCTGGGGGGGTTATGTCTTCAATAGAAACAGTCACTGTAACGTAAAAACTGAATATCATTCTCTCTGTATGTAGGTTCAAATAGGAGAACCCCAAATGGCTAACAAAATTGCAAAAATCGACGCTGATGCGATGAACTCACTCTTCGCTTCAGAACTCACCAAGGCTGGTATCAAGGTCGCAGCGGCGGATGACAAGGGAATTATTAACGCACCACAAGCCTTCGAAGACCACCAATCCTACCTTGAAACCTTGAAGTCGGTTATGGCGGAAGACTCTAAGTCCGACTTCGCAGAAAATGACCCCATCCAAGACTGAAGGCCCATGTAAATGCTTATCTACCGTGTGACAAATACGGTAAATGACAAAGTTTACATAGGTAAATGGAGTCACCCTACTGTTGACCATCGTTGGCGGCTGCATAAGTCTGCCGCCAAGAAGGGTAGCCCTTACTATTTTCACAGAGCCTTGCGTAAGTATGGTTTTGACGCATTCAAAGTGGAAGTCATAGATAGGGCGGGGACAGGTGAAGAACTCGCTGATATGGAGAAGAAGTACATATCTCTGTATCAGTCCAATAATCCTGTGTTGGGTTACAACATGACTATTGGTGGCGAGGGCACTTCTGGTTTCAAAATGCCTGAAGAGTGGAAAAAGTGGAAATCGGGTCACTCAAAGAGATTCTGGAGCGACCCCGATTATTGTGCTTTACAGACCCGAAGTCATCAGGAATGGTGGACACCCCAACGTAGAGCAGACCAGTCAAAGCTACAGGCTACAAAAACAGGGTTAGCATCTCCTCGAAGTAGAAAAGTTAGATGCATCAACACGGGAGAGACGTTTGATTCGGTTAACTTGGCCGTGGCTTCATTTGGGCTGAAAAAGGGGAGTAACCTCTCATTTGCTATACGTCAGGGTAAGAAGTTTCGAGAGAAAGATTGGGAATATGCCAAACTCTAAGTTCTCCTCTCTTATTCGTGCTGGTTCTATCGTTCACACCATCGACGGTGGGGTATATCGCTGCATGTCTAAAATCGCATGTGGTGGAGAAACACATATCCGTCTAGCTAACCTGCAAGGTACAAGTGTACCCACCCCGGTTAACCTCCGTCCCATCAGCCCAGCCCTCGCACGCTTCGCATCATGGATGCGTTGGGTTGTTGCCTATAACAAAGACTTTGACCTCTATGTCAAAGAGTACATTCGTGCCGCAGGGCTACCAGTAGACCCCGCCATGGATTGGTCAAAGATGTTGCAAACCACAGTTACTCCCCGACTGGTTTCCAAAGACCCTGAGGTTCAGGACGAGGCGCTTCACCACCTCATTATCAAGTTGCTCGTGGAACGCAGCATCCTTTCCAACTTCAATACAGCTATCGCCAAGTTTCCCCCTCATGTTCAAGCACTGCCCTTGGAGAAGCAGGTCAATGCCTTTCTACTTCAAAACTTCATTTGGTATATTGGCAAAGCGAATAGCTACATTAAACAGGTCATCTTTCAAGATGACGCCAACTCCATGTTCAGTGAGGGAACGGCTGGTCATGAGGGTGAGGACATCAATACCCTTGACACCGAGGAGCACGCTACTGGCACTCAAGCATACGATGCGATTGATTCTGATGTTGATGTGCAGACCTTCCTTCGGGGGTTTGTAAAATACCTCTCAGATAGGTTTCGCAAAGAAACAGTGGCTCAGTACGTGGCTTTGTTCAATGTCCTTTATGCCCATCTAAGGGAAGGTGATTTACCCAGTTCTGGTTTGAAGAATCAGGTTAAACAAATAGGGGAAGATGGGGAGCCCATTATCTTCAATATTCCCACTCTTTATGACGAGTGGAAAGAAGAGATAGGGATTACCAAATCTCACGCTTGGTTCAAAGTCTTGTTCTCTAACCTACCTAAGCTGATCGACACCTATGTCACCCATAATTTGCACGATGAGGAGGTTAATACCTTCATCGAAGTCATGCAAAACATCGGTAAGGAACAGAAGAAGGTTGAAGTCCCATCCCACCCCGTTCCAGCAGCGGCGACCGCTTCTGTCATGGGTGGTCTCAAGCTTGCCGAGGAAGACTTCCCCATCAATCAAACGGTTGAATCAGGAAGTAGCGACAACAATAACTCAGGTGGCATGTCGCTGGGTGATTTGGGTAGCTCAGTAGGGGATGCTGGTGAAGCTGCAAGTGGGGCTGGTGAGGCTTTGGAAGCTCTCGCTCCTCTGGCTGTTGTAGCCACTCAGTGGGAAGTCCCCAAGTGCAAGAGTTGTGGCAAAGAGAGCAACAGAGACTGCCCTGCCTGTCAGGAGAAGTTCTGTGGCGACTGCATGTTGAATCACCATGCTAACAACCCGAGTCACGACCGCATCGCTTCTGCAAAGAAGAAGGCCGCTCTTGACAAACTTATTGATGATTTTGTGGGGTTATAAATGGCAGATATTCTAGTCAATGACGAGGGTTCAGTTATCATGTTCACACCAAGGTCCGACGCCGGTCGGGAATGGGTGGACGAGAACCTTGGTCTGGAATCTTGGCAATGGTTGGGTGATTCCTTCGCTGTTGAGTGGAGGTATGCTCCTGATATTGTACGGGGTATGCTGGATGACGGCCTTGAGGTTATTCCAGCGTGTCATGAGGTTACAGATGATGACCGAAAGTGGCTCTCTGAGTTGGGTATTACAGCTTCAAAGACAGCCGCTGAGCCCCAAGTAAACCTTCGCCCCGAGACAGAGCCGGATACCACTACGCAGGTGCCACAACAAGCTGCTCCCGGCCTAAGACCGGGTGCTGCTGTCGTTGTGCCCGGATCACAACCGTCGCAGGAAAAACACACCGTGCTCCCTGAACTCCCGAACGCAAGGTTTCACATGGCGGATGGGTATGGTGCCGATAATGTAAGAACCGAGTCTCTTGATAACTTGAAGAATGAAGCTCAGGAGACAGCAACGTTTAGAGGCCATGACCTTTCTCCGTGGAAATCCATTAACAATTACATCGAAGAGGCTACCTGTCGTGGCTGCAATGCATACGTTAGAGTGAACATAAACCCAGCCCCTAATGATATTGACATTGGAGGCGATGCGGTTGCTTTGAACTGTGAGAAGAAGCTGAAGGAATTCGGCGAGAATGAAGTCCCTGAGTTTAGTGAGGAAGATAAAGCATCCCTGCGTGGCTTAGGTGTTATGGCTAAGCTGGCACGCGGCGGTTGGAAGCGTATCTCCATGTCCACCGTGCAAAGTGATGACGACCGCTTCACTATCACGATCATCGACCCTACCCGACGTGGTAAATGGTTCCTCTTGAAAGACCTTGAAACAGGTGAGTCCTACGAAGTACGAACCATGACCGATGCCAAGAAGAAGGCGTTGAGTATTCGTGGTGATTCTTCTGTTGAAGAGGAGCTAGACCCGTATGAAGATGACGACCTTATGCCTGAGTATGAACCTTCAGAGGACTTGCTGAAGGCGGCGGGGGTTAAACCCACTGGTTACAGCATGAATTCAGAGCAAGAAGGCGAGAGGTTGCAGCATCAGAAACTCCGTCGTCGCTATCTCTATCTTGCTGGAAAACCGCGTACTCCCGAGACCGTTGCCAAGCTGGAAGCGGCCATTAAAGAACTTACTGAGTTCGAACGAACTCATAAACTTTCAACTTTGAAAACCCCATATAGACCCGCAAAACAAGCGGTGGAGGAAACCATGGCTACATCAAGTAAAGGAAACAAGAAGGCAACCACGACCAAAGAAGCTTCCACCAAGTGGGCTCGTTTGCGTCAAGTTGCTGCTGAAGAGCCCAAGGAGGCTGATGCCGCGATTGCAGAACTCGCTGAGGCTCTCGGCATCATGGCCGACTCATTACACAACCTGCGGACTAACCTCGATTTGATCGAGGCTCCCAAGACCGCAAGCATCAAGGTTCGTGTGGCGACCGCACGCAAGTACGCGGCCAAGTTTCGCGAACTGGCAAGTGAGGCACCTGAAGTTATCGCCGACGCTTTGAGTGAAGTCTATCATTCACTCGATGATGTCGCTGGTGCTGTAGAAACTCTGGCAGAGAATCTCGGCATTGAACTCAACCTATCCCCCGCTGAAGAAGCGTTTGGTGAAGAAGGTAAAGAAGAGTTGAATGGTGAATATCCTTCAGAAGAAGCTGAAGAGCCTGAGGTCGATGAAGAGGAATTCGAAGAGGGCAAGGAAGAGCTTGAATCTCCCGAAGCTGAACCGGCTGAAGAACAGCTTGATGAGGAAATCGAGAAGGAAGCTGGCAGCATCGAGTTTGTCAGTGACCGTGACGAACAGGCTGATCCCAAGGCTCCAGTTATTGCCGCCAAGAAGAAAAAGGAACTCCCTGATTTCTTGAAGAAGAAAAAGGATGAGAAGGGCGACGACAAGGAAAAGGATAAGAAGAAAGAGAAGAAGGCTGACGGTGGTGCCGCTTTTGTAACGGACAGCGACAACAACGCCAAGCCCGAGGCTCCTTCTAAGACCGAATCCCCGGTGGCTCAGGGGACGACTGAGGTAGGTAAGGCTGCTGCGGCAAAACGTGAGGCTCTCCGCCAACGTATCGCCAAGCGTCACGGTATTACACTATAGTAGTTAGCCTACCCAAGTGTACGAGGAACAACAGGGGCACCTTATGGGTGCCCCATTTTTTGGTGTCATATATGGAGCCATAATCCCTTTACGGCTCCATATATGACGCTTTTCAGAAAAACCAAAATAATTTCCCAAAATACTATCTAAAACCATGGTGACCTCGGTATACTAGGTACATGAGCATGGAACAGACAAACCGCCGCAAGCATGTGATCCAGATGAATCGCCGTGAAGCCGACGAAGTCACCAGCTTTGTTAACTCCGTTCGGACATGGAAGGGTTTTAACCAGACGCATATCACTGAGCGTAAAGCGAAGTGGAATGTGACCGACTCCGAGATTGTCTCCGCTCTTCAGACCGGCGAAATCATCGAAGTCCACAACAACGTCCCCGGCGAACTCCGGGCGGTTATCCGTCAGGACATCGGCCTTCGCAGTATCTGCGTGACTGTTAGCCTGACCACGAAGTCGGTTGTGACCATGTGGGTCAACACCACGAACGACAGCCACGCCACTCTCCGTATGGAAGAGTATGGCTGGCAGATAAATCTGGTTGCTTTGATGGCAGCTTTCCGCAGGACAGTTGCCGCGTAGGTTGAGTTGTTAAATCAAAATCAGTTGGAGGAAACCATGGGTGTTCTGACAGTTTATGCGATTCTCGTCAATGGCGTTGAAGTGAAGCGCCGTGTCCACTACCGCGATGCCAGCTACCACGCCAACAAGCTTCGTAGGGAGCATGGGGTGTACAACGTTTGGCTTCGCCCCCACTTCGAACTGATGTCCATCGCCTAATCGACTTTCCCCGCCGCCCACACCATGTGACGCGACCTATGCAAGGCCACCACCTAAGAGGCAACGGCGGGGATTTGTGAGTGAGTTTGGAGACGTGGGTTCGACTCCCACCTGAGGGCCTAGCCTTCGGACGTAGCTCGGTTGGCAAGATACCAACCCACTCACATAAGATAGACCGGAAGGGCTCCACACGGAGTGGCTCCGGTCGGGGGTTGGCGGAACCCTTTAAGAAAATCCGCCTATTATGGGGAGCATGATTGTCTGAGCTATCGAGGGTGTACAACCACGTTAGCTTGGTCGTGGGTTTGATTCCCACACGTCCCCACCAAGTTTCGTCCGGGTGGACTGAAGGGCCGCAGTGATGGTCCTAATTTTTTCCTAAAAACTATCCAAAACCTATACACTCCCGGTATACTAGACGTATGAGAATTCCTATCAAAACCCTCTGGAAGACCTCTAACGTGTTTAAGAAGATGGTTGTCATTTTCTTCCTGCATGTCGTGGTCTTCTTCTTCCTACTCATCACCGGCCTTGTCGGCGTAGTGAAGCAAGAGTGGGTTGGCCTCGTCTTCATCATCCTCGCCGGTCGTGAGTCTTGGTGGATTAGCAAGCTGGCTCAGGAACTTGACCGCGTGCGCGGCTATCGGAGTACCTATTAATGGCTAAGCTCACCGCAGCAACCGTCAACAAGGCCCTTAAAGCCGCTGGTCACCCGGAACGACTCGTACAGGCTGAAGGCTATGCTTACTTCACCGAGGGCAACCGCATTACCGACGTGCAGGATTTGCAGTGGTGGCTCGCCCAACACACCAGTCTCAAGGCCGGGTACGAGTACCAGACGCCGAAAGACGAAATCCCCTACAAAATTGGCGGTATCTTGAAACTGGGCAAAGACCCCCTGACAAAGGTATACCTGTGATGATGAACCCCATTCAGAAGAATATTGCAGATGGGATGAGCGCAATTGCTGCCGTCCTCACCGAAGCAACCTGTGGCGAAGCTTGCTGGCACGCTCGTGAAGAAGTTTGCCGTTGCTCCTGTGGCGGTAAGAACCATGGCTGTATGAAGACCTCAGCCGGTGGGCTCCGCCCGACCCGCACATGCAAGATTGACGGTCATCGCTATGAACTGGCCGCAGTTGGCAGCTACGGTGAGATGTATCGCGAAGCCCATAACGGTCTCAAAGCTATCGGTCCAAGGTCGGTCACCAAGTCCGGTTACAAGTATTTTTGGGGTGAGCGGGAATCCGGCTCCCCACTCCGTGTCAAGTGTGCCACCAAGGAACAATTCAAGGCGTGGCCTGAACTGGAAGCCCACCGCTCGTTCCGCATGGACGCTGCCAAGACTGCAACCTGCCAAGCTGCTCTGAACGTTAATGCACCATGGCCTTACATGCTCTGGAGGAAGATTTGAGACGCGGCTTGGCTGGGATGAGGTTTATTTCGGTGCCCTGCCGCTCTTTCCATTGGTTGAAGAAATCCTCGGGCAGCTTGCCATAGTGCATGACGATGTCTACTGGCGACTGGTAGTCTTCTTTACCGTCTTCTTTCTTCTTACGCCACTGGTGTCCATTACGAATCTCGGCGACCGCGATGATGCGGTTGGAGCCATGGTATCCAATGGGTGTAGTGATCCTTGCTGTGTCACGGAACTTGTACTTGTCTGGGGTGATACGTGTCTTGGACTTCAGGCTACGAGTTAGCTGGTCGGACGCCTTTCGCCATGCGGCCTCACCCTGAGCGATGGTCGGGAAGATTTGTTCCTTTGGTGGGGTCTCATCATAAGCCACATCAGAGAAGACATCACGGTAGGCACGAATCACATCGTAGTCCTTCATCTTCGCCACGGCGTGAGCCGCCTGACGGGTTATCGCCGCCTCCCACGTGGAGGGCAGGAGTTCCAAGAATCGCTTTTTCATTTCAGGGTGCATGGCTCCGACTGAGTTTTCAAAATTGTAATCCCAGTAGCTTATGCACTCCTTGATGTATCGAGCCTTAATGTCTTCAAGCGCTTCTTTCCAATACTCTGGTGTGTTGGGACTCGTCATCGCGATGTAATAGCTTGGGACATGCCACGAGGCGTCGGAGAGATGAGGACAGCCGTTCGCCAAGTTCGTGAGGTTGATGTCGTCCTCATCCATGTACATGGTGTTAGGCTGCAACTCCATGGCGATGAGGAGCATTCGACCGGGGCCGTAGTATCCAGTATCGCGAGGAGCCCCCATCGCTGTTGACATGTTGGTTGTGACGTAGACGCCGCCATAGCTTTCCCGGCTGGGCTTGTATATGTTGGCGTGCTCGTCATCCTGCCATTCACGCTTCTTGACTTCAGGAATCAACCCCTGAGCTAGGATGGAACGAAGGTTCTTGTACGGTGTACCGTGGTACCAGATGCTTCTCGGAGCCGCAACCTTCTCCCACGGGCCGCTATGTCCCGAACGTACCCCATGGCCTAAAGCTTGTGCCTCAGGATAAGCTGCCAGCACCTCGGGCTTCAGCGTGTTATAGAAATCGTCCTTGCTCAACACTATCTTTGACTGTGGTTCCCAAACAAACTCCCATTGGTCGGCACGGAACTCAATCCAAGCATGGTCACCCCGGCGACCGTCATTCAAATTCACCAGACCATGGACTAGTCTAACGTCTTCCATGCTGGATAGGCTTTGCTTCATACCCGGTGCCTGATCTGTGCTGATGGCCGAGAAACAGTCCTTGAAGCAGTCACCTTTAGCGGCGGAGTTCTTTTCAAACTTCTGCCGGAAACCGTTGCCTTCTGGCGTGAGACCTCCCCAGTTGATAAGACTGCCGAGGTTGTCAGCCTTCAGCTTCTGGAGCATCTTGGTTGCAATGCCTCTGTGACGAGCGTCACGATGGGTCTCAATCATCTTGATGTGGATGACTTCGGCTGGCTCACCTGACTCTGTGTGTATCTCATAGTCAGTGTAAAGACTGTAGTCGATGTAACCCACGGTCTGCCCGTTTGGTCCTTTGCAACGAACGGTGCCATAGGTTTCATTGTCGTGAGCATCGTAGATGTCGTTCTCGTAAGTCACCTTGGAGAGGTAGTCATCCAAGTCGAACTCTTCCCCTGCGAGTTTGGCCGATGATTTGAGCAGCGAATTCTCAAACGTGGTGCGGAAGTTCTCCATTTTTTCAACGAATTTGGCCGATGTTTTGGCCGATGTCAAGTAGGTCGGAATCACATCGCGGGGGATGTGCGTTTCCCAGCTTGCGGTCTTGGGGTCATTTACTCTGAAACCATTCTTCACCTTGCCGCCATAAACAGCATCTTCATCGTTGCGATGGGGGATTGGGAAATACACCTCCCCCTTCGGCCATTTAGCCTTCATCACCTTGCGGATATTATCGGCTCCCACTGGATTGGCTGAGTGTACCTGCCATCCACGTACAGGCATGTTATGCTCCACGAGCCACTTCGCACATTCAAGGCCAGTAGGCACCGTGTAGTCTTCGTATGGGACACGCCAACCATCATCACGCTGCTGAGCCTGTGCCCGAGTCGGACAGTGTTCAATGTCGATGTCATGATCGAAAGAAATAACGTTGGGCATTTCATGGGAATTGAAGTAAGCTACAAACTCATTGTAGTTATGCACAACGTCGATGTTAGGATCATTAGGCACGCGGCAGTCATCCAGATAGAGGATGGTTAGCTTACTCGCTTTCTTTTTCTTGCTATTTGGTAATTTAACCGGGTACCTACTTACTACCTGATAAATCGCATTGAGGAATCCCTTCCAAACTTTGTTAGCCACTGGTGTGTCAGTATACAGACCAAAACAAGTCCAATAGTCCCTGTACGCACTCGAAAATTGACTTGGCTTCTCTCCTCCCTCTTTAATAAGCTTTAAGACTTCGACATCGCTAAAGTTGTGATTACGTAGTTCCTCTACCGCATCTCTCGCAAATGCCGAAATTTCAATGGGAGAACCAAAATACTTTTCGAACTCCTCCCCCTTTTGAACCTGTTTCTTCTCCCTCCTCGGTATAACCTCCCCTTTATTTTTCCTCTTATTCGCCTTAAACTGGTCGAGATGGGTCAATTCATGTGCAAGGATAATGCAAGACTCTTGGACGAATTTAGTCCAACCAGCGTCGTCTGCATTAACCAGTTGGGCAAGATTAGCCTCATTGTAATAGAGGGTAATATTATCCCCCTCGGAGTCAGCGCAACCAGATACGAATACTTCTCCTCTTCCCCCTGTGTTTTCTTCCTCAGTGGGGTCAATCCAAACGCCCCACATACCAAGGGCGTTGCCTAGTACCGTAGCAACTTGTTTCACGTTCTTTTTCGTGCCAACAATTTTACGTTTAAGGCGGTTAAGAAGGGCTGTCCACTCCTTTGTATCTACTTCAGGCAAAGCAGCGGTTTTGGCAGTAGTCTTATTGTCAGAGGCAATCCTCGGCATGTGCCGCATCTCGGGAGTGACTTCTTTGGCTGAAATCTGTCTTACCTTTGTGACTACTTTAGGGTTGAACACTACAACCCATTGTTCCTTACCCTCGTGCCCAAAAGAAGGAGCTTCCAATGCAGCGTCAACACCATGGTCAACCAAGAACCGCAGCAAGGCTAGACCCTTCTTCCCGGAGCCAGCCTCATAATTGACCGTGAGGTTGATGAGAATGTCAGCCGAGAACGTATCCTTCTTCATGCGTTCGCAATGATTCTTCAGGTCGGTAGCGATGAGTTTGCCTTTGCCCAAGTAACGTGTGGCGAACTCCACACCTTCGGCCAGCGGGATTTCCACTTTGTCAGCGAACGTCAGGTTGTCTTTGACGCTAACAAGATACGTTGCCTTACCACCTTTGGCGTATTGTGTTGCACGGGCGTAGCTGGTCGTGAGGTAGAGCCCCGGACCGGCCTCGTAGCGTCCCTTACTTGGGGCTTGAATCTCGATAGGCCCATAGAGGCGACCGCCGTGCCACAGGTCGGCGGCTGTCTTGTTGTACTCTTCACCGAATTGCTCGGATTTCTTTGTCAATGAAGCTGTCCTTGGTGTGTCCACATTACCCTGTTCGATGTGAAGGAATTGAGGAGGAACGCTTCCATAAACGATTATGGTTTGAGCGTCCATTCCCGACTCATAATCATAGCTGTAATTCTGCAAGTCAAGGGCGTGAGCTAACGACTCCCGCGACTCTCCTTCCTGAACGTCAGGCTCCCGGCCAACATAGGGTAACTCACCTCCCGCTGCCTTCATCGCCGCCATATCAATAGCAATAATGGCATCTCCATAGGAACCGTATTCCAACTGTTCGATGTTCTCTGATGTAAACAATGCGGAGCCCACCCATCGGTTGCTCATGCCTCGCGTTTTGTTGGAGACATTGAGCCCCTCTTTCATAATCGCGTAGAGGTTGCTGTCGTCAGTAGCATGGTAAAGTTCTTGCGGGAATGACCAGAACTCCTTATTGAACTCATCCTCGGCATCAGGGTAAAAATCTTCGATGCGACAGGTGTTGACAAACTCCTGAGGATCGTCGTAAAACATGACTGCTCCATCATCGGATACATCAATCACGGCATCCTCAGTGCAATAGAGGGCACCACCGGGATAGGCGTGGGCTTTCCAAGCTTCAAACTCATTCAGGGTACGTTCGACCGCCGCTTTGTCTCCCTCGACCGAGTTCAGACGGTCTTCAAGCGTCTGCTCATTCATCACTACCTCAGGCTCTGGCTGGCCTTCTGGGTGCCAGTCACCTTGCAAATCGGGCTCCATCTCCGGGAAGAGGAAACCGGGACGGTTGGGGTCAGTGGCTTGCTTCAGTAGTGCATTCTTTCTATTCCCGAAGGGGCGATGTGGTTGGTGCCACAGGTTTTTTCCATCACTGGTCTGACGAGCCGCTTCTCCCTGCTTCAAAGTAAGGGTGAATTCCTTATATTTGCCATCTGGTGAAACCTCAACTGAACCGGAGGCCAGTTTCTTTCCCACGGTGCGAATATCCTTGGCATCGAAAATCACAAAGTTGGAAGTCCCTTTTCCTTGGTTGCGGCTGTAGGCATCGAGGTACTTAATACCTTTGACTCCGAGGGATAGAAGATACAAACTCGCTGCCTTAGATGAGCCCTTCTCTTCAGACAGACGATGGTAGATTTCCTTCCCTGTGCCGGTGAGCCCCGCTAGAGCTTGAGCCACCTTTGGAGGCTGCTGTTCGTTATCCCAATCGAGCAACACGTCTGCTTCAGGAATCTGTGCTTCCATAAGCAGACCCTTAGCTCTCTTCACGTCCGCTTTGCTGAGAGAATGAGTAAGGTCATAAATCTTCTGGTAATAATCCAGCCCCTTGTCCTTTGTCCATTCATCCTCACGTTTAGCTTCGGTGAGCATCTCATTAGCGAGTCGCTTCGCACCCGCTGTGCCCATGCTCATAATCAAGTCAGCAGCTTTCTGTTCAGCAGTGCCAGCTTCGGTGCGAACACCTTTAATCTCATAGAAGGTAGGTACAGGCGAGCCACCAACCCCTTCTTCACCTGAATACTGTTTCGCTACTTCCTTATTCTCGGCGAAGTAGAAACCCCATCCATAGGCGTTCGCCCCCTCACCCGTGCCAATGTACTCAGCATTGAACTCGTCATGCTGATGAGGCGTGCCATGCCATGCCGCAGTCTTCTCTTCGCCTATGATTTTCACCTGACTTGGTTCGAACACCACAGCGTCAAAATTCTCATCTGAATCAGGGAGGATAATACCGTCGTATCCCAGCCCTATCAGTTCATCAATGCTGTACTTATCATACTCATCCCATCCAGCCGGGTTAGTTATCTTAACCTTACAGCGTAGGATAACCTTGACACTGGTTGCACCACGCTCCCCATTCTTGAGAGCGTTCAAGTCAGACGTGAGCCAGAATGTATTCTGTGCCCCCTTGTTCATGTCCACTCGGGAGAAGGGTTTGTCAGTACCGTGGTAGAGGATGTACTCGTTGGTGGAGGCTGTCTTCACTTGAGAAGTCACATCGCCAACCAACTGCACAGCCTTTCCGCTGTACGTACGCCATTCTCCAAGAGCCGACTCCTGCGTGCCCATGGCACCGGGAATGGGCTTAAACTGGAGGATGGCAATTTCGGACTCAGGCACCTTCGCCAGACCCTCGGCGTCGGATGCGAAGAACAGGGGGTTCAGAGCCCCGCCAGCGTGCTCTCTGGTGGCACAGAAGAGTTTGTACTGGTCGAAGTCAATATCCTGCTTCTCCTTGGCCGTCATAGGGCGTTTAAATGCACTCCAGTAGTGCTCGTCGCGTCCTTGCCAGCCATCCCCGACAGGTTCCAACCCCTCGGCCTTCAATTGACTCTCCGACTTGGGGCTTACAAACCCAGCGTGTTGAATTTTCTTTCCTTCCAGCAGTGCTTGCAAGTCATCAGGGTAGGGTTCACCGGGGTTCCAATTATTGGGTGCGCGATAAGCACCAGCCCAGCGGATAAACTCGGTGAGCCATGGCCTATCAGCACCCGCCCCCTTGGTCGCGAGGTCAAGCATTTGCTGAATGGTGAACTCACCGGCAGCGACACGCTTGGCTTCAATCATAGCGTTGTAGATACCCTTGGCGATGTCTAAGTCCTCAGTGAAGCTGATGGACTTGTCGTCACCACCTCCAAGACCAAGACCGCTGCCCATATCGAGTTCGAAGCGAGACATCAAGTTACCACTCTGCACCTTGCTCTTAGCTGTGGTGACATGGTAAAGGGTTTGAGGCAGAGGCTTGAACCCATCAGCCATTCTGCCCCCGATGGAGTTTGCTATGTAGTTACGATTGTCGGCTTCCTTAGGGTCAAATTGACCAAGAGAGATGGCAGCAAGAAGGGATTGATCCCACTCGTTGCCACGACGGTAACGTTGACGACGCTCGTCATCCGTTTCATTCTCATGCCAGCCTTTTCCTGAGTATTCCTTCCTGTCTTGCTGATAGGCATCATCGTAATCGGCTGCGGTCTTGGGGGCTGGGTCATCGTGAGGAACAGCGGATGCGACTTTACTCTTCTTCTTGAACGTCTTAGGTTCCCAGTAGACCTTCCAGTGTTTCTCATACTTGCCAGTAATGCCACACTTTGACTCACCCGGCTTCTCCACAAAGGCACAGAGGCTCTCGGCCACAGGCTTCTTGTCCATGGTGAAGATTATGCGTTCACCCTTCAGCACGCGAGGGCGACTGCGGAAGGCCCAGAACTCCATCTTATGTGCTGGTGGTTCATCCCAAAAATGGTCACGAGCTTCCTTAGGCACTTCAATGTAGAAAGCGTAGTGACCCGTATACGCAGCGGTTTTGTCTGGCTCTGAAAGTTCAATGTAATAACGGGTAGCTCCACCCTCACCTGATACCCCCACTTTGAACCCGGCACGGTGGCTGCTCCACACTGTATCAAAATCATCCTTGGTCACAGGCACGGGCTTCTTGTACACAACCGCTTCATAGATGCGGAGGCAGTCTTGCCATGTTCCATCACCCGGAACTTTCTCCCATTCTTCATAAAGAGCATCACTGGTCTTATTCAGTGTGAAGCAGTCGGGCTCGGCTATTATGTGGTGGTCAACCTCAAGGGAGGATTGATCGAATTGGCTGAGAGGAAACTTGAATACGATAGGTGTTCCACCGTTTTCATCACACGCCGCATCGGCGAAGGACTCAGCGATACGCTGTGTGCCCCAGTAGTTGGGGGCGTTCAACACACCAGCATCCCCATTCTTGAAGATACCTTTGAGTAAGGCTGAACTGGTGCCGTGGTAAAGGAAGGTTGTAGACGCCGTGATGTTTTGTTTTGAACTAAACTCCCCATTGTTTCCAATGGCAGACTTCACCTGATTCGGGCTACCGATAACCACCCATATACCATGTCCCCAGTCGATGCCGTCATATCCCTTCGCCCGGAGTTTATCAAACATCTGTGCCTGAAACCGCTTGTAGTTCTCAACCTTTCGGAACGCTTCATCTTCCTCAGGTGTAAATTTATAGGGGTTCTTGATAGACAGGTAGCAAGGCATGACACGCGACCGGGTGTTCGTCTTCTCATACTTCCCATGCTCATAAACGTACCCTTGGCTGTCATTGTTATCAGCGTAGGATGAAGCCGAGTCGGGGCTGTCAGTGAACCAGATACCGTTCTTGTTGTTCCTGAACGCAGGGAAATCTATGTCCTTGGACGTGCCATGATACATCACCAAGGGCTTGCCCTGAGCATCGACCACCTTGCTCCCATTGAACCATGCTTGGAACTTTGAGTTGTCGTCCACCGCCGCAAATTTGAAGGGGGTTTTTACCAAAGGGTCTTTTAACAATTTCGCGTACCCAGCCAGCCACTCCTTGGCTGACATACGCTCTTCCTCTTCAACTAGCAGAGAATAATCCTTTACCGCCTTCTGAGTTTTGAAAACCTTCAAATAAATGGCCGTGATGTATTTACGAACGTTCTTTATCTCAGGGGCTACAACCACCACCTCGTGCTCCGGCTTCTCCCACTTCTCCCCTGCCCAATCTACATCCTCGTAGTCTTGCAGCTTGTAGTCCTGTGCCAGTGCTTTGGCATCGAACTCAATTATAGCTCCCTCAGACGGATGACCGCTCAAACCTTCAATGGCAAAGTTGCTGGCGACCGTCTTGCTGCGAGAAAGTCTAGGACCGTGAGGCTCCCCATCTCTTCCCCAGTGGACTCCTTCATACAATGTGTTGTCATTGAGAATACCGACGATACCATACATGCTGGTGCCGTGGTACAGCTTGTTGGATGCGGCTGTCTTTTCCGCAGGGTCTACAATCTGTATTTGGCTTGTCGAGAACGGAACGTAATGGTTGCTCTTGATATAGTGCCCATGGCGTCCAGCGTCGGCGTAGTTCTTGATGATGATACCGTCGTATTTGTCCTTGTCCAATTTCTCAAGGCGTCGGTTGATGGTGTGCTTACCGTAGGAATACTCCTCACCCTTCAGGTCGATAATGTAGGGGCGGTTGATTCGCACTCTAGCATGAACAACACGTTCACCAAATGTACGAGCGGCCTTCTCTGAATCGGTGAAGTTGAACCCCAGCATGTTGATGGGGGCTTCGCCATATCCGGTACCCTTGAACTTGTCATTGAATGCTTCGAACTCTTCTTCGGTGCCATGGTAAACGTCATAGACTTGGGCTGTCTTCACGCTTCCGGCCTTTGGGAAAGGTGGAATCTCAATACCCTTATCACGTGCCCAGTCTTGGAACTCAGCATCCCGACGCATCTGATCTTTAGTCTTTCCGAACTGCTGAATGTCAGCCTCGTTGCTCGTCTCTTCTTCTGGATCAAGGAGAAGGTGGTTTCCATTCAACACGCCATGACCGCCAAGGAGGGTATACACCCGCTGTGCGACCATCTCGGGTGTGGCTTTATCTCCCAGTTCAGCAATGGCTTGCTTCTCGGCCTCACGTGCCTCCCCCAAGGAGTCCTCGTGGAATTGTTTCTTCAGTTCAACCATGGTGCGGAACCATTGGCTTACCTCGGGGTCAACCCCGGCGTACACACTACGTACTCCATGGTACCCAATGTTCCGGTCAACCTTAATCTGGTCGGTCAGTTCAAAGCGACGGAACTGCCCCTTACGGCTCATGACAGCCATCTCGTCGCCATCTTGAACGGCACGCTGAACTACAAACGCCTGACCATATCCGTAGACAATGTCTCCCTTCCTCAATTCACGGGCTTCGATGGTGCGGATGGCTGCGGTTTTTCCATAGACCACCTCCACCTGTTCAGGGTAGAAGTTCACATACGAATCTCCTCCACCCTCACCCTCATTGTTATATACAATACCGTCATACCCAAGACGCTTCAAGGCTTCGGTGCTTGGGATGTCTTGCGGCCAACCCTCACCAGCCAATTCAGGGTACTTCCCAGCTTTAACAGCTTGGTTTAAAACAGCATCGTCGTTAACTTCCTTGTCGCCAGCGTAGATACCCTCGTAGTATTTCTTCGCCTCACGACGGGCCGCAGCTTCGTTCTTGGCTTCTCCCTCCCATGAATACTGGGGGGAGTCCTTGTCCATCGTGCTCCGCAGACGAACGGTGAACGTGGGCAGTTTGCCATTGACTACCCGAATCTGGTCAGGGTAGAAAGCAATCCACGCTTCGTTCTTATACTGTGCTCCGTCGTAGCCCTGCTCTTCGAGGCTCTTCGCCAACTCCTTGAATTTGGGGTCACTCGGTGATACGTGCAGCGTATCGAGGTTAGCCGGATTGTTGATAGTCAGAATAGCCTCAATGATGTGACCGTCTGGTTGACCCGCGATGAGGTCTTCACAATACTTGCGGCGGACATGGAACATGGCTGGAACTTCAAACGTGTCGAACTGCTTCGTGGTTCCGTGATACGCACGCACAGTCTTGGTGGATGCTGCCTTCTTACGGTCAATATCCACATTGGAGATAATCTTTACTTGGTTGGACGATAGAACACAGTAGGACTCACCCCCGAACTCTTGGTCATCGCCCTCAGGAACCTTGGCTCCATCAAAGCCTAGATAGTGTAGAGCGTCGGTTACCTTTTTGTTGTCAAATAGGTCGTAAGCCCGGAACCCTTCCTCAAGCTGCGGCTCACGAATTTTTCGGTCATAGTTGTCACGACCATCATCAATCGCGAGTTCACCCCACTCGGTGCTAGTCATCTCGTCGGCCAACAGGTAATTGACAAGGTAATCCAACAATCCTGTGGACTTGTTCAGTTCTTCGGCGTGCTCTTCGTAAATCCCCGGCGAATCTTCAGCAGTGTCTGTCTTCTGAATCTTGTGCAGAGGAATCGGAGGCGTCGTGATGGATGTATTTACCCAGTTAGGGTTGGTTAGGTCGAGTAAGTTGTTGATGGTCAAATTCGCCGTGATAAGGCGACAGGGCTGCTTGGTGTGTTGCTGTCGATTCTTTGCGTACGCAATGGCTTGTTGCTTACTCTTGGTAAAGAAGAAGGCAAACACGTCAACCTCAAGCGTCATGCCGAGAAAACCCGAACGCAAACCCTTGTTTCGCTTGAAGTCATCAAAGTCATACGTTGTACCGTGGTAAACGGGTCCAATGGTCAGAGCCTGTTTCTTTATTCCAGCCCTATGACGAACATCCATGCGACGACGCACAGCCAACCGCTTAGACTGCACACTGGCGGTCTTATCCATGATGGCGGTGTAAGCTGCGGTCTTCGAAGCGGTAGTAGCCTTGTCTACAGGGGTGGATGAGATAATTTCCAACCTCCCTGAATCAAACACCCCTAAATTTGTGTGACCTTCTCCCTCTTCAAGGAATGAGTCGTAACCGTTCGCTTTCATCCAACGAACAAATTCAGGGCATTGGGTTGCATCCCAGTTCCTACGGGCAAGCGCCTTAATGTACCCCACTGGGTCGTCATCACCATCCAACCAAATTTTGTTGTTCGCAATATCCTCATAAACTTTCTTACCCAAGGGGGTGAAGGTTTTGGGGTCAAGGTAATACCTCTCGCTATAGTTAAGCAAGTCCACACCATCAAAAGTGCTCTCAACATTAGCACGGACTTTATAAACCCACCCGTGGGCTCCGGCATGTAACTTAGCAAATCCCAAATCCGGGGTGAGAAAAATAGGCTGCTCGACAACTTCTTTAGTCACTCCCGCTTTGCTCACAGTTTTAAATTGGTCAAACTTATGGGGGCTACCATGATACCAATCAGCAGATATGGCTTTTGCGGCGGTTTTTTGGTCAAGTGGTTTTATGAGGGAAGGACTATAATTGTCATGGTTCAGGTTGACAAGGTATTCGTCGCCCATACGTGTCCATTTGTACTCGTCCGCACGCGGGGATGATGCCGTGACCCGGTTGTCCTTAGGGTTGAACGTGCCAGCGTTCCCAATCGCACTCTTGATTTGACTAGGGGAGAATACAACAAAGTGGTCACAAATGGTGTGTGAATCTCCCGGAGTGTCCTCAACGTCCTTAAAAACCACCCCATCATGCCCCTTATCTCGCGCACTTTTAATAAGGTCACCCACCGGAATCCAGTTACCTTCGGCATCTTTTATGTTGAGGAAGGAGCCGTTTGCTTCAATTACCTTGGGGTTCGTGATACGTAGGAATACGGGCATTACATTCATGCCTTTTGGTTCTTCTCGCAAAGCTGAGAATTCATGGTTCTCTAATTCAAGGGTGAGTCGCTCTAGGGTTTCCCAATCTCTCCTTCTCTCAGCTTTTTCAATTTCTTTGGATAGTTGATTGTACTTTTTTTCATGCTCTTCAACGTTATGAACGACTTGCTTACTTGCAAGATCAGCATACTCTGAGGCGACTGTAGGGTGGGCGGCGAACCAAAAGCCCATACGTGCCGCGTTGTTTTGAGTAGAACCCCCTCCTCTCTCAGTGTTAAAAGTATCGAAGCTTTGATTTGTGCCGTGATATACACGCAGTGGCCGACCATGGTCATCAACCACCTTGCTCCCATTGAACCATGCTTGAAACGCAGGGTTCTTGGTAACATCCCCCGGCTGACCCATCCAGTCTTGGTCTTGGGTAAGCCCAGCCCCTTTTTTGGTTTGAAGGCAAAGACCCTCAGGCCATTGGGTTCCCGGCTTAGTTGCACACCAGATGGGAACACCACGATTTGCAGCGGTAGTGATGCGGTGCCGCCCGTCGAGCACATCTATCCGGTCGGTGTCGTAAGCATAGATTTTTGGATAATCGTCAACTGATTCCAGCAGTTCCAGACGCTTCAACCGGCTGGGATTCCAGTCAAACTTCTCTCCGGGGTGTTGAGACTCCCACAGGGCTTTGAACTTCCCGGCGTCAATTAAGACGAGTTCATTGTAACCGCTATTTCTGCGGTGTCTCTTATTAAATGGGATTTCGTTTACGTCCAACCCGGTTGGAATGCGGTCTTCCATCAATTTGCCCCTACTATGACATAGAAAGTCAAGGTGTTTTGGGCATCAAATCTTGTGAACTTCAGCCTTCATGGATGTACCACTTTCCACTCGCCCGGTGCGCCAATCGATGGGGGATTCCCCATAAGCCGCTTCCACCAGCCGTAGCGCCTTGGCAAAGTCCTCGGGATGCTGCTGCCACCACTCAATCATGCCCTTCTCAAGGTGAGTTACTCCCTGAAGATCGCGGGTGCCATTCTGAACCGCCTCGTAAACAGGGATGCAAGATGCCCAGACCGCAATCTGCCGTGCATTCGCTTCGGGCTTCACGAAGACATCTTTGGATTGAAGCGAAATACTCTCCGCAGGAATTGGGGTTTTCCAAAAAGCTTCCTGATAACGTGGAGCATAGTCCAGCCCCTCTGGAAGCTGCACTCGCAGGACACTGAACTTTTCAGTCAGGGTAGGGTAGTCTTCCCATCCCCATACATGGTTTTGAATGGCTGGAATCGGCAGTGACAGATAGTGATCGAGAGCCCCATGCCAACGAGTAACAGCATGGAAACCATCCAAGGGTAGCGTGGCTGTGTTGTTATTCTTGCTACTAATGAACGCCAACCCCTGTTGAACCGCCTTCTTGTACCTTTTCCGCCATGGCTGGGTTGTCACGGATAACCCCGGTGTCTTTAGAGAGAGCGTCATATACACTGAGCCTCCACCAACGGAGGTACCAAGAGATTCTGTCCTGTTTCTTCAGGTGGGTTTTAGCCCATTGAACTTCCCTCTTTACAATGGATTCAAATTGTGGCTGGTCGGCAATCAACTGCTTGAACATCGCCTCGTAGTCGTGGGCTACTTTATGGTCAGGCAAGAGAGTGTCCCAAGCTTCCTGTTCAGTCTCAAATACAGGGTCTGAGTGCAATGCGGGGGTTTCTGTGTGATGACGCGGTAGGAAGATGTTAGCATCTCCGGCTCCGGCAAATTTAGGCTTCGTCAATGGCGACTCCTGTATGTACCCTTCCTCATCCACAAACGTGTGCGGGTCGAGGTTAGCACTGTAGATGCTCTGCCACTGGTTACCCGTCCAGACTTCAATCTCGGAGTTCACACGTGAGCAGTAGTACGCCTCATGGCCGGAGTCGTTGGTGCCTTCCTCATCCTTGGTCAGATACTTTGGTTCCACAACACGGAGGACGACCGGCACGAGACCATCCTCGGCGATGTTATCTGAGTCATTGTAAGCGAACATCTCCGCTCGGTTGAGCCAGAAATCCACACCACCAGCGTCGGTCAGGAACACCTTACCGGCCTTGTAGCTCTTCAACGCCGGTCCGCCAATGCCGTTGTTGGCATTAGGCAGGAGACCGGAGGTGGCAATTTTGTCAAGATTGGCGAGGTAGGTTACGTGGTATAGAAACTTAGGCATGGTTGTCCCCTACTTTGGAAGCCACAGTTGGAATTTCAGCACTGGCGGTCACGTTCTTCCACGCAGCATTGACGGGTCGCCATTGCCTGTCGTTCTCAGTTTTATATCCCAGCAATTGCAGCGGCGTTCCGTCTTTCAGACGAATCTCTTTCTCCTCCTCACCAAGCGAGGGGTTTAGATTGCATAGCATTGTGTTATCCCAGTCAACGTCGCGGTCGGATACTCGTGCCCAAAAATAATATTTGGACTGTCCGCGACCGAAACTCCCCCAATGGGCTTCTGCGGCATCCTCATCCCATGACCAGTAAGTTCCAAACCCCTGTTTCTTAAGTTGCTGAAGGCTCTCTAATGTCATGCAGCGGTAGACATTAAACTTGCCACCTCGACTGTCATGTTCATAAAAGAAATGTTCGTATACACCTCGCAGGTAGTCAGTCGCTTGTTGTAGGGCATCTTCTTCTGCTTCAGGTGTGTTCTCCCCATTGAAATTGAACCACTCACTGATATTCCAATCATACTCACGAATGAGCCCCTTAATGCCTCCATGTTTCGCGAGGAAAGTGTCGAAATCAGGAAGGTAATCGGAGGCATGGGCTGTCTTTTCCTCAGTAGATGCACGTAGCGGTTGAACACTGTGTGGGTTTTCAACTTCTTCGAAGAAGCTGCTCTGGCCGTCGCCTTCAAGGTCAGCGGTCTTCAACGTGGTAACATTTTTAACATCTTTACTGTCAAAAATGACGTAGTTACAAGTTCCGTCACCTCTGACTCGGCTGTCTCCATCAAGGTATTTAATGCCCTTGACACCGAGAGAGCGCAGGTATTCGCTGGCCGCTTTGTCAGAGCCCTGTTGAACCGAAATGTCGCGGTAAACGGAGCGACCCGTGATGATGCCATCTATCTTGTTGTGGTCGGCCAAGTCACCCCAATCCGGACTGGACTCTTCAGCACCTTTTCTCGCGTTTGCGATTTCATTCACAAGCACCTTGCGAACTAATGGTGATTGCTCACTGAGGGGTTTGTCCCAGTCGAGTAACACATTGTCTTCGGGGATGTCAGCCTTGTACAACTGACCTCCGGACTGCTTCTCAATGGGAGTTTTGCAGAACTCCAAGAATCTCTTCTTGGTTGTCCTATGGTTTCCATTGAAACCGCCCATGTAACGAGCCCCCAGTTCTTGGTCGGCCCAGTCCTTGTCCACCGGGCCGTACTCCTGCGCCAACCAAGCCATTTCGGCTGGAACGTAATCCGGGTCACGCCGCGTGATTCTCCGGCCATTGACCACATAAGACCAGTCGGGCTTGTTCTTCTCCAAAGATGTTCGATAATACTCAGCAACATCTCGGTTTCCCGCGAAGTACAGTCCCCCACCCGTAGGTCTGATTACCTTCACCCGTGTTGATTCTGTCCGTGTCGAATGAATCGAAATGGAAAGGAGTGCCGTGATAAACTTCCTTGCCCAACTTCGCCCCCGGCACCATGGCCTCAAGACTTGGCATCAAACTGTTGCCTTCTACACGCTCGGGCTGAAGGGCATACGCATTAGAGCCCTCACCGTCGTTCTTGTCCATGTTGGGGAACGTGGTGTCGGACATCGGGGTCTGCTTGTGACTCCCAAATTTCATCACACCCACCAGCTTTAAGCACCGAGGGTTGTAGAAACACACACCTCCGAAGGATTCATCAGCCAATCCGTCAACTCCCTTTTGTACCATCATTTTGGGGAAGTTTGGATTTGCATCAGGACGTACTTTAAGTGCGGCGTACTCGTCCCAGTCATCCGATTCTTTCAAGTCGAGGATATGTCCACCAATGATTTCAAACTCCAGCACAACTCCACCTTCTTCGTCATCCGAGAAGTCGGCGTAGTTTGATTTGGCAAGGTCAGGATCGAGTGCAGTGTAAAATGCTGTACCAAAATAGCCGGGGCTGCATTTGGTTATATCCACTCCACGCTTGCGAATGTCTTCTGCTGACTTTGAATCAGTGCCGTGGTAGACGTGGGTTCCTTTTAGAATTGAAGCGGTTTTATTCACCTCTTCTGCAAAGCCGGGGTTGCACTCGGGGCATGTGCATATTGGGCACTCATGACTTCCGCAATAGGCATGATATTTTTTCTGGATAGCAGCGCCCGGTGGAACTACGAGTATGTCAGGCGGTCCGAACTGGTCATGGGTGCCGTCGATGATCGTGCCATCTTTCATCACGTTCCAAGAATGGTCGCCATGGCCGTTGTGTCCCTTATCAGGAGTGGGGTACAGGTAGAATCCACTGGCTTTTTCCCAGCCGAACTTGTTCTCAAGTATGTCGGCCATGGTGTGACATTGGCCTTCTCCATCCTCCTCGCGTAGGGTTTTTAGAATCGCCCGGATTTGTGGTATGTCGATTGTTTTCTTGGCACCAACCTTTAACTGGTTGTAGTCGGCGATGTATGGCTCAAATACTTTAATTTTCTGCTCGATGTCCTTCTTTTGTGCAGGGTCTTTAGCACTCTTCAACATATCCACAAGCGCCTCATACTGCTGCACAATTGCGGCCTGTTCTTCACGTGAGTGATTCCACATGCGGTCACTCTTCAACCGAAGGTCTTTCAGTGTCTGAACGATTGTGTTGGGGTCTTTCATCTTGCCGTATGGGTCAGCTTCATTGGTCTTTGGGAAGCGATTTCCTTGTGGGTCGATTTCCGACTGCATGATGTGAGTGGTCTCATGTGCTGTAAGCTGGTCTGCAATTTCGGTGTGTAGGAACATATCTATGTATTTAGGGTTGACATAAACTACCCGAGTACCTTGTTCCACCTGACAGATTTCATCTCCACCCCCTTCTCTAGTGGAGGGCACGCCAGCTTTGAACGTGATTGTATTTGGGTCTCCTATCCGGCTTTGAATAGTTTGTGGTAGGCGCTTAATCATGTCATGCCCTACTTGATTCAATTCCTTGTCATGAGGGTTAGAAGGAGGTGTGGTGGTGTGTTTTGAGACCAAGGCAGTACCGAGTGCTCCTGAAAGCAACGCGACACCAAGCCCCTTTAATACATCCTTTACTCCAGCCTCTTTTGTCACTCCACTGGGAACATACAGCCCAGCTTCCTTGATGTACTCAGCTTCTCCCATATCCAGAATCCGTTTGAGAGACTTGAGATAGATGATGGCTTCACTGAAATTGCGGTGACCCAAGGCAACAGCCGCGAACTTGGCGTATCTCTGAGCGCGGTTATAAACAGTCAATCGGCTATGAGCGTTACCGTAAGCCTCCCACAGCTTGAAAAATTCTTTCGCCAGTTCCTCATAACTGCGACCCTTGAGCTTCGGGTTGTTGTCTTCCACTTGAGCCCGGTAATTGTTCTGCATGTTCTCACGCACTTCGCGTTCGAACCCATACTCATTGGTCAGCCAGTAAAGGCACTTATCTACCTTGTCTTTTACAATTCCGTACTGCCCCTGAAAGTAGGTGAAGTGTTGAGCCATACGGTTCGTAATGTCACCACAGTGCTCCAGCGCGTGAGTGCCAATGCCAGCACCTAAAGGATGCATCTGGCAACGAAGCATGGCCTTCTCAGGCTCTCCTCTTTGGTCGGAAGCTAGTTCATCGAACTTCTTATCTCGTTCATTTTCTACAGCGGCTGTCTTCACCTTCTTCCCACTCAAACCAATAGCAGAGGGTGGGATGAAGTCGTAGAAGATGCGTTCGTTGGGGTTAAGCATCCCACGCACAGGGCCACCAGTATGTCCCCCAATGTCGGTGCCATATTGGTCACGCTTATAGGTGGCAATGGTGACACGGGCAGGGACTTCGGTGAGCCCAGCCATCTGTGCCTGTGCGATACGATGGTTGCCTTCGATCACAAGGGCTGTGTTGGTATCCTTAAAATAACGGAGGGTAATAGGCGACCGGATGCCATGGCGCTTGATGTCTTCGACAGAATCATGAAACGCATCCTCACCATGCCGGTTGTCCTTTGGGCTCCAGTGATACTCACGCAGGGGGAGTAGCTGAGAGATGGGCACGTACTCTACCCACGGCTCGGATAACTCGCGTGCGTATGCCTGAGGAAGCCAGTCCTTATACTTATCAGACTCCATCATGGTTTCCCATTTGGTGCTTTCATCCTCTCCGCGTGCATACGCTTCCTTAACGCTGCTGGTTTTAATTGACGTGTTAATTGACGCGATGTTGGTCTTAATTGACGCGATGTTGGTCTTAATTGACGCGAAATGTTGGATACTGGCTGTCTTGTCTTCACTCTTCACAGCTACGAGCACGGTGTTCTTGGCATACTTCATTTTGTCATCTTCAATGTCAACCAACTCTTGAGCAATCTCCATCGCTCTTTCGCGAGTCACGCCTTCACGCATCTCTTGACGCAGGAGTTCAACGGTATCATCATTGTCGTCATCCCACAGCGGCTCCTCGGCGCTGAGGTCATTCTGGTCAACTGAGAACATGTCTCCAGTTTCCTTGTTCCACGCATAGACAAAAATATCGGGTAGTTTGGCCAGTTGTTTCCAAACGGCACGGCCACCATCGGTCTGCTTATCGCCTGATACGATGGTTGGGCAGTGACCATTTTTAATCAACCACGCATACAGCTTAGCGGGTAATCCTAGCCCCAAATACCAGTTGTCAAAAGCGATAGCACCGATGCTGAAGTAATGCTCTTGCTGATCCATTTCACAGAACCCGGCATTCCTTTTATTCACACTGTCGTACACCGCAAAGGTGGGTTCCTTTTCATCGTAATTTGCTTTGCTTATTTGATAGGAGCCCATCTTGCCAACGGGTGATGCGGGTTTTGGATCAAACTGGGATTGTGTGAAAAAGTCCCACCGTCTGGACATGACCCTGAACAAGCTCATTGGACTGCCAGTGTCTCGAATTCCATGATCCCACTTGTTGATGGCAGTCTTCGTCGCCTTGAAGTCGATGTAATAGCGGCCCTTGGACTTCTTCACTGGGTAACGTTGTGCCAACCGCTTCCATGCCTTGTGAGCATCCGGCTGCATATCGGTGCTAGACCATAGGCGGTCGGCACCCTGCTTCTTCGCTTCTTCAATCGCACGGTCGTAGAGCATCTGACCGAGGCCAGTTCCACGCCAGTCATCCTCAATAGAGACATCGAACACATAGTCCTTGCCGTTTTCCTTATCCAGTTCAATGTAACCAACCGGCAACGTGTGTTGAGAGTGCGGATTCGGGCGGCGGTCGGGTGTCCATGCTTCAATGACAAGCGTGTCGCCTCCTATCATCCTGCCGGGGCGCACTTCGAAAGTAATCTTGCTGAGGTCTTCCTCGCGGTCGTTGTATTTCTTGTAACCAAAATCAGGCATGGCGGTCTTCACATAGCCCCGCAACGGCTGCTTAATCAACGCATCAACCTGAGGTCGTCCTTCGAATACCTGCACTACTTCCAAATCTTCCGGCTTGCAAAGAAAGTTGGTGTAGGTTTCCCACGTATCCACAGCCGCAGCCCGAGGAGAGAAGTTTCCGTTCACACCACCATCGGCGATGAGCCGGTTCAACCCATCTACTGTTTTCTTCATGGTTGCGTAGTGGCGGGTCGATTCAAAGTTCTTGATGCGACACTTTATGATGGCCGGTTCACCATTCAACCGGGAGTTCTTTACATCACGAGTGCTGTATTTGCCGAGAAGGTAGGCTTCGATTTGACGTGGGACTTCGCCACCGCCCCCTGCCCAACGACCGGCAACCCCACCACCCGGTGAGGTGCTGACTAAATGGGCTTCACCTTGATAGCTCCGTCTGGTCATTCCCAGCGTTTTGACCATCTTCTTGGGGATGTCGGCCTCGGTCATGTCGTATTTTGCCAGCACATCTTGTAGAATGGCATCGAACTCAAGCCCACGGAAACCCTCCTTGAGAATTAAGTTGGCTATTTCTACTGTAGTTCCATGATAGACGATACCTGACAGAGCATCCTGCTGCAAGCTGTTCCATACATCCTGACCGTCAGTTGCAGCGGCGGTTTTCCTTCCCTGAGACTTCAAAGGAATGCGATACCGCCTTTGAGTGTCATCGTATTCTACGGGATAACGTTCACTGAGGCGCTTCCAAGCCCCAACTGCGTCTTTACTGAGGTTGTTGGGGGTTACGTCTGAATACAGATACTCTGCGCCCCGTTTCTTAGCCTGTGCAATAACGCGGTCGTACAGCATCTGACCTAAACCAGTGCCACGCCATTCCGGCTTGATATTAGAATGGGTAATCGCGTAGGAAAGTTCCTCTCTGTTCAAAAACAATTTCTCGGCGGTGACGTATCCCTGCGTCTTCTCCATGGATTTTTTGATGGGGTCGATTGCTTCGGCCTCAAGCAAATGAATGCCGTGGTCCGGCTCCTGAATGCGGAGTTTTTTCAAGTCTTTTTCACGATCATTGAACTTTGTGTAGTTGAAGTCAGGACTGGCAACTTTAGACGTAGTTTTATGCTTCGCTATCCTCGGGGGTTTAAGCTTGAACTGTTGCAAAATGTCTTCACCACTATCCCATAGTTCCTTGAGTCTGGACTTCTGCTCGTCCGTTCTTGGCATGGAGGAACCATGATACTTAATCATAGGAGCCCCATACTTCATTAGGATGGGGTCAGTGCTCATGAACAACCGCTTGGGATAAGTCATCTTTCCATCAGCACATTGGCCGAGGTATTCTTTCTGCTTAGGGCTCAAGCGAAGCGAGATTTGCCAACCCAAAGTGCTTCCACTGCTGTCGGCAGAGATGAGAACGTAAAAAGGACGGAGGTTAGTATCGTCAGTTACTGTGTCTTGGTCAGATGTTTTTGTAACAAAATTGGCACCGTACTTGGCATTAAAACGTTGAGCTATTGCCATCCACTTAGGACCGTGACCACCGTCACCACGATGAATACCACGCATCATTTTGTATGTATGAAACCCGTACTTCTTCAGGTCGGCAACTTCATTAACAAGGAAATCCTCTGAGTGGGCCAACTCATGAGCCAAAATCCTACGAAGTGTACGTTCATCTCCCGTTACTCGTTTTTGAATTTCAATCTCAGTGTTATCCCACCAGAAAGGCTTCCCTTCTTTTAGACCATATTGCCAATGACATAGACCGAGGGTGTTGCCTTGACTGTTGTTTATTTTTATCTTGGGTCTAGGGAGCCCCGGAGCTAGTACGGTCATCATCTCATTGATGATAGCGTCTATCTTACTTAAAACTTCAAAGTTTTGGTTTGCGGCTGTTTTGAACGCAGTAGTGCCCGTCACTTGTGCCGCATCTGTTTTTTGAAGGAGTTCGTTCCGCATCCGCAATCCTGCCTATATAAGAAAGCGGTAGTCTAAAGGACTAAATCCCGTATTTCCTTGAACCCCAACAGCCTCTGGCGTTCTATGTCGAAAGCTTTACCATGCCGGTGACCGCACTTGATGTGGATCATTTCGTGGATTAAGGTGACTTTGGAGATAGCTCTCCACCCCCCAACGAAAGGGTTGATTCGGATTCTCCATATCTTTTCTTCTTCCAGATATAAACAGTCACCGAAGGTGGCTCCCCCTAATGGCTCCCACCAAACCACAGCGTCAGGTAGTTCTCCACCAAAGTATAGTTTGTTGAACTTGATATAGTATCTCTTAAGCTGGCGGTCGGATTTTAGCATTTCCACAGCCTCCCGGAGCCCGAGGCTCTACTTGAAGGAGACGGTAGTCATCGACTGAAGAGCTTTTAGATAAGTAAGACCAGCAGTTTTTACAGTGGTACTGCTGTTTTTAGGCGTCCTACCCTGCTCTTCCTGATGCGCCTCAATCGTGTCGAAGGCATAATCGAAGGGGACTTCAGAGATGTCACCCACGCGGTCGTCATCCCAGCCGGTTGGATAATGGGCGAGGTACATTTCTAAAGCTGAATCCAAATTCGGGAAACCCAACATAATCTTGTACTCATCTAGCTTCCCCTTTGCATCCAACTGCTCTATCACAAACACCTTGTCCGACGCCTCATCTTCGCCAATATAAACATCCAGACCCTCCCCGTCCCTGCCGTTAACGTCGGAGACGTAGCCATAATCGCATTGCATGGTCCTCTTCCAAGGCTTGCCCTGTTCATCCTTGCCTGTACGTACTGAATTTTTTGGCCATTCGATTACAATGGGAATGCCTCGGTACTCAGTGGAGTGCCGCTGAGACAATTTTTCAGCTATGCGAAGAAACTTGGATTCAAAATTCATATAGCCCCTTGGTGTTTAGCTATTCTTATCCTATAGATGAATCTCAAATGTGGAAAATTCCGATTTCCTAGTATTACTAACTCAGTCCATGCATTACATTTGATACTACTGGACTTACTTATAGAACCGCGCACACTGATTACCATTGTACGCGCATGGTTGGAGGAGACCGCTTGAGCGTTAAAAAGAAGAAGCCAGCAACACCCCCGGAGAAGTCCCCATTAACGCTTTCTCCACCGTCTAAAGAAGACATAGTAGCCGACGCGCAGCGAGTCGCTAAGTTGTTGCCTGAGGGAGAAGAACTAACCCGAGGATTCTATCGTAATCACAGGAACAAGCAGCTTATTAGAGAAAAGGATGTAGAGTGGCATTTTCCTAAGTTTGGCGGTCTTGTTCTGGCTGCGGGTTTGAAGGCGACAACGCAACAAGTAGAAGAGAACCCCTCTCAAACCATCACGGATGAGGAGCAAGACCTTATCTACGATAAGGACTATGTTTACAACAAGGAGACGGACACATATATCACCCCCCTTCCTCGCACCCTTGGTGGGAAAAGCGTTATCCTTGCGGGAGAGATTCATCGTGCGATGTTGAAAGCCTACTCTAACTGGGATGGAGCGTCCGAGACCATCAATGAAATTTGTCGTCGGTTTAAATTCCGTCGCGATTGGTTCATGGAGTATAAGGCTCTGCATGGATGGACCCATGATAAAGAGCCCTTCACCAACGAGGAGCTAATCACTCGTGATGTGGATGATATGGCGGATGACGCGGTTCAACAACTTCGTCTGAAGGTATTCAACTCCTATCAGAAAAAAGTTTGGCAAGCAACCATTACCGATGCGAAGAAGTGGAACCATTTTGAGCAGTCAGTTTTACTCCCTCTGAGCGAACAGATTAAGCAAACGCTGTCAGACTATAAACCGCCAATGCTTACTCTTCCAAAAAGTGATGAGCCCTACGCTCTTGTGGTAGCCCCTTTCGACTTGCACTTCGGTAAGTATGGTTGGATGGATGAAACCGGACAAGGATACAGCCGCTCTGAAGCACGTGATTTGCTTATGGACAAAACCAATGAGTTGGCAAAGTATGTTGCCAAACTGGGTCGTCCTGAATTGGTCGTAGTGGCTTCTGGGTCAGACTGGTTTCATATTGACAATCAATGGAATACCACAACACGTGGTACACCACAAGACACTGATGGAACACCTTCACAGATTTTGATGGAGGGGTGTCAATTGGCCTACGACCACATCGAAATGCTTCGACAGCTTGCTCCCATCAAATACCTCAATGTCCCCGGCAATCATGATTACAACAACGCCATCAGTATGATGATGTTTTTGCTTGGCAAATACACGGGGGCCAAAGATGTGGAAATTATTCAGTCTCCACAGAAGCGGCAGTATGTAGGGTACGGTAACTCCCTTCTTGGCTTCGGCCATGGGGATTGCGTGGCCCCGAAAGACATGATGTCGGCTATGGTAAAAGAGGCGAAGGATTTGTTCACTCACAGCGAGTTTCAATACTTCTTCTCAGGGCATCTACACCACGAGATTGCTCGGGAGATTGGAGGACTGACCCACTACCAACTGAAGAGTTTGTCAGGGTTAGATCGTTACCATTCAAAGCATGGCTACATTACTTCAGGTCGTGCGTTACAGTCCTTTGTGGTCAGTCGTACAAGTGGTGTTACGCTTCAGATTAACTGCAACGTCATTGGAGACACGCTGTTCGGGGTGAAGGAACGAAACGTTAACACCAAATCGAAAGCGAGGCATTACTAATGCTGACCATAACCAAAGGATACAAGCCAGAAGATATTGACAGTATCCATAACCTAGAGAACGCTTGCTTCAGCCGACCATATCGTTGGAGCAAGCAAGACCTAACCTCCTCTCTGGAGACGGTCAACACACATGTTTGGGTCGGGGTGTACGATAGCAAAGTGGTGGGGTATGTGCTTGTTGAGATAGATAAAGACGAAACCACCGGGCATGTTGTTTCATTATGCGTTGACCCATCATGTCAACAACAGGGATTCGGTAAGTTGTTGATGGAGGAGGCAGAGACCTCCCTTAAAAAGCTGGGTGTAAGGAAAATGAGACTTGAGGTACAAGTGGACAACCCCGCTCAAGTTTTATATTTCAAGCTGGGGTATCGAGTGGTCGGAGTCACACAGAAGTATTACTCCAACGGCACCGCTGGTATCACGATGGTTAAGCCTTTGAAGCGCCGGTCTTAGCGTCTTCATTTTACTCTCGGGCCTCGGAAGGATGACACGTTATCAAAACCGTGACCTTCAAGTACGTGGCTCCCTACTAAGGAACCACGTAGTTCAGTCTTTGGGACTAATCCCACAATGAAGAATAGTGGCGAACAAAGAGCAGCATCCCCTCTTCGAAAATTTTACGGTCACGGTCTGCAAGGGCTTGAGATGCCTTGAAACGGTCGTGCTTGACCTTCTCCCACGCCTCAGCAGATACCCCGGACGGCCTGTCCATGGGGTACGGACCGAGTTCCTCTTCGTAGAGTCCGGAGTTGATGTGACGGTCAGCCTCAAAGGCTGCAATCATCTTGTCAATAATCGCGTCCCAACGGGCTGAGGCGCGTTCCATGCCCTCTTCCGAGGGGTTACCCCGCCAATCCCCCTCAGAGATGCAGTCCTCGGGCTCAAAGACGCTGCTAGGCACACCCTGCTTGTCCTTCTTCAGCTTGCGAAGGGCATCAGGCATCCAACTGCTGAGATAGTGGTCGAGACTCCAGATGTCACGGTCAGACCAGCCGCGACGGCCACGCTGAATGAAGCACTTCACGGCGTAATAAGCCTCACGCGGGTTACCCCACGGAGAGTATTTGAAGAAGCGGTAGAAGACGTAGTAGAGGTCTACGAGGCGGGAACGACGATTGTGATCGTCGATGTTGAAAATCTGAAAATCCCAAAACATGCGGCATTCAGACGCAAGGGTGAATCCTTCTTCAGTCTTCTTGCGAAGACGAAGGAACACCAGTACCTTGTGAAAGATAGAGTTGAGCATTCGAGTTGTGTCCTTCCTTACTTAGTGATTACACAATCGCATTACTCTTCTCCTTTGTACAGCGGCAGTGGCACTACTATAGAATACCCAAAGTTCAAGAAAATACAACAGAAAAATTTGAGGGCGAGGCAACTGGGACAATCCCGCAGTGCTTCTCACCCTCAGAGAATGAATAAGGGGTATAAATTAAGCGGTCAGGTAGGAAACCCATAACCGTTTGCTGTCCTCACAGAAATGACGTAATCCCCGGAGGTTCAGCACTTTCATGGCGAGTTTCAATCGCCAGTCGTTGGCCTTTAACAGTTTGAGAAGAATATCCTCACTACTGGTCGGTTCTGCCTGACACCATGATGTCGCCCATGTAATTTCGGGTGACACCACAATCGGTAGCCCAGTTACCACACAATCAGCGGCCACGATATTAAATGTCTCAGAGAAAGATACCTGCATTGCCACATCCATCAGCTTCAACAGCTTCAGGAACTCCTCGTGGGGCATCCACGGGTGCTTAATGAGTTCATGCGGGGTGGCTTCGAACAGTGCCTCAAGATTTCTCAGCACACTTTCACCCTGCGTTTCAACTCGGGTTGCATTGGTATGAAACCGCAGTATCTTCCCTTCCAAATCGGCGTACTTGATAGCAGCCACAGCTTGAATCAATTGATTCTTCAAAGGCCGAATGGCACCGAAGCACGCTATGTCAACAAATGTGGATTCAAGCTTCTTCTTAACAGCCGGAACCTTCAGGTTATAAGGGTAGTAGTTGGGGAGATAGGGCACCTTCTCAACTACCTTGGCTTGTGACCAAGTTGGATTCGCAGCCTTTACAATGGCTCTAATGTCCCGGACTGAGTTCTCCGAGTTGGCTGCAAACTTAACGTTTGTGTATTGGACGTACTTAGTGAGCCAGTTGATTGCCACACCTTCTTGTGCTAGGAATGGAAGTTCGCTGTGACTACGTACGATCCACTGGACATCGGGATGCAGACGTTGAAGGACTTCGAACTTGCTGGGTACAACCCAAAGCGCCTCGACAATAACGTGCGTTGGGTTGTAGTTTGTCACTTCACGGTCGATGTCATTGTTATCAATTACCTGCACCAGATGTACGTCGATATGGATGCTCTCCAACATATCAACAATAAATCGGGCAGAATTTAGCAAGCCACTGGATAGCTCTTTCTTAGCCCCCACTGTAGCCTCATCTTGCGGACTCCAGCAATTGCTATAACTACCTCCAGAAGATTCGCGAAATTTTAGGACGAATAGGACTCTCGGATTCACGGTGCGCCTCATCAGGACGTTCACTAACGAAAGGAAAAGTCGTCGCGTGAAGTCACTTTCGAGGGCACTAATTTTCGATTTAGCTTATGGTACTAACACCCCGTCAGTCGTACAATCGCAAGGGCCGGGTTCCTCTGCTGGTGCCACAGACGTAGCACAGTCATTTGTATGGATTTCCTTGCCTGATTCTTCAATGAACTTCTGTGCCTTTTCCTCTCTCGTGAGTTCTTCATCCGAAGTCTCATCTTCAATTGGGTTGTCAACTTGCTCCTGTGCTTGACGAGCGGAAACTTCTTCCGGAGTCAATGCCTCATAGCGGAAGATTAGTTCAGTGGCAGCGTCTACACTCTCAACACCATCGGGAACGGCCCACTTGATGTTAAGCACCTTCGACTCAAAGGACTCAAGCACAGCCTTCGACACGGTAATGCTTCCACCACTGGCCTGAATGAGGGATGCAGCCAGAACAGAGAGCTTCTTGTTCTGGTGGATGGCCTCACGCAATTGAGGGATAACCTGACCAATCAAAGTGTCAGGATTGGTTTTCAGTTGTTCGTTCTCGTCCTGTAATTGCTTAACAAACTTTTGAGCAGAATCGAGGTACCGCATCTTCAACGACTTGTTTTGCAGACTTTGTGTTGAGCGTCTTGTCATTACTGTTTCGCCTTCTTCTTCGCAGCCTTCTTGGCCGGAGATTTCTTTGTTGGGGTTTTCTTGATGGGCTTCACAGCCTTCTTGGCGGAGGGCTTCTTTACTTTCTTGATTGCCTTAAAAGAGTCAACCTCCGGTTCGGTCTTCGTGTACTCTTCGTACTCCGGTTCGGCATGGTTATTCTTGTACTCTTCGTAGGCCACCGTCAGAATATCCACAATGCCCGGAAAACAGACAATGGCGGAACCATCCATTCCGACGACTTGACCTAAAGCCTTCATGGCACCAACAGCCGGGACGGAGACCATCGCCATGTACTCATATTCTTCCGGGCCGCAGTCGTATTCAGCGGTACCCCACATCTCAGCGAAGGTACGTTCGGCCACGCAGGATTGGTGTGATTGATAGTTGGGGTTGGGTTGCATCAGGCGACTGCGTTGGTCAACGAGGAATTTGTCCTTGGTGTTGACCTCCCCTGTTGGCTCCTCGTCTTTATCCCATTTGCTAACGATGGTGTTATCAAAGATTGGACTCCAGACAGTCTGAAACCCTGTGTTCAAATCCTCGTAGTAAAGGTCATCAATCTTGCGGTATGTTCCACCAGCGGCGGTAAAGATACTGTTCTGCGGGATTTGTGAATACTTAGTAGCCATAGTTGGTCTCCGTCATTCCTTAATACTGCGTTTGTTTGGTATTCCGGGGCCAGAGATTGGAGCCCAATTGTTGTTTATAGGCGACCGTACACCACCGCGATAGTTTGATTGGCTTTCTGATTTATGGTTGCTGTACTCAGCCGCTGTAGCTTCTTCGCCACCGAAGTCTTCAAGCTTGCTCATATTTACCACCACGTTAGTCGGTGTGCATCATCGGCCAATCCAAGATGCGTTAGAATTGGCATGATATAGTTGCTGGATTTTGGGAGCCAGATAGCGTCTTCGGGGAGCACAGCCTCAATACGTGCCTGATAGGCATCCGACTCTTCACGGGTCGCCTGATTACGTCCTGAAGCATGGTAAGCATAGTCAGGATTCGGAGGGAGATAAAACACGGTGTTGTCGTATGAGTTGAAGTACGCTTTGATGACTGCGTTACACTCTGGCAGTTGGTTGGGAGCGGCATATACCAATCCAAGGAGCAACGAGGTGAAGGTGGAAGTTACAAACTACAAACTCCTCATAATCACTGTCATCTTCAGCCTGATTGTTAACTCGCCACGAGGCCGCTTCTTCACACTGCTGCCCACACACAGAGCCGTCATCTGTCACGTGGTCACACCTTGTCCAACTCATAGCTCCTCCGAGTAGTCGGGGCTCAATCCGTGGTTGTGTCCCCAATGACACTCCACTTCAAAATCGTCGAATTCACGGTCGTGAATAGCAATAACTTCCCCTTCACTGACTTCTTTCAACCAGCTATAGAATGACCGTTGTGACTGGTTCTTTAGCTTTTCCCACTCGACGTATTCTGCTTTCTTTTTTTCCAACTCGGCTTCTATCTGAGCGATAGTAGTGTCTTTGGGCATAGTCTGAATGAGAGTTCTCTGGTCAGGGTATAAAGGAGCGGCTTTTTTGGCTATCCGTTCGGCCTCAAGTGCCTTATTTGATGCGAGGCCAATCAGTTCTTCCAGACGCTCAGCCGTCATGTCTTCTGGTATTGTGACGTACGATGCATTCTCGTAACTGTCGCATCTGTAATGTGCAATCTTGGCTAGTTTCATTTTGTTGCCTGATTTCCCGGCCACAGTGTGTGGGTCTTTCCACGGGCATGATCGGCGGGGCATGGCAGTTCCTTACCCTCCGGCTCCCAGCCAGTAAAGGCAATACCCCAAGCAGCACGCAGGGCTTGCCAGTCTTTGTGTTTGTCGCAGTATTCACACTCGCCGGGGGCGTGTAGAATCCTCTGGTCACAATGAGGAAACTGCTGGATGGTTTCGTGGATGTTAATGCTGGTTTGCGTTTTCTTAAACATAAAACTCCTCCGGTTCGATTAAACTTAAGATTCTCCCCACACGGGCGAGAACACCCTTGACTTCAAATACTGAACCGCAGCCATAAACCGCTCCAAATTTTCTTCGAATTGACCGATACCCACGTTGCAACGATGGCACAGAAGACCACGTACACTCTTTCGTTTGTCCGTCTTTGCGACTGCATGGTCATGGTCAACGTAGGGTAGTCGGCTTTCAGTGAACTCCAAACGGCAAATCGCGCATTTGTTATCTTGCAGCTTGAGTAGCAACAAAAAATCATCGGTGCTTAGACCATACAGACGTTTGAGCGATGAGGATTTTCTGATTGCCTTATACTGTTCGGGGTGGCGCTCATTCCAATTTCGTACATAGCCTTTGAATCGGTCTGAGTTTTCTGCATACCACTTTTTCTGACGTAAACTCTCGCATTTGTTACAGGCAGACTTAAGCCCATCCTTGCTTCGTTTCCTCCTACCAAACTTACCGGGCTTACCACACTTGGTACACAATTTGACGACTTCCATTAAGAAACACCCCCTATAAAAGGGGTTCAATAGTCTCCTCTTTTGGTAACTCGATACCATGGTCTGTAAGGAACCGCTCAGCCATACGTTTTATGTAGTCGGCTTCCACTTGCAGTTTCGTCACAAGGTCTTGATTTGGGTCTCGTACACCCTCAATCTGCTGCCGCTTGATTCCCAAGATGTCTCCCATAATCGGGTCTGAACCATGCTCGGACAGCAGATAATAAATCGTGCATGGTTCGTCCTGACCATCGCGGTGGATACGACCGACACACTGCTCATGAACTCCCGGTGACCAGTCAAGTTCAGCAAACACAGCAAGGTGACATACGTCCTGTAACCCATCCATACCCGCTCCGGCACGCAGCGAGACAAGCAGGACTCGCGACTTGCCGCTGATGAGGGCTTGCTTGGAGGCTTCCTTTTGATTCGGTGTCTCGGAGCCGGTGTACATGACCGGGTTGAATTCCTTCAACCGCTCCATGAGGATGTCGTAGACCTCCCGATGCCATGCGTAGACCACCACGGGCTCCGTATTGTCGGCGATGAGGAACTTGACAAACTCGGCCACGTACGGTGCCTTGGCGATGCCGGTGGCTTGCCGCATCTTGATGTCAAACTCGCCAGCCGCTTGCATCTTCTGGCCTTTGAAGTCTTGCGTCTGTTTGAGAATCAGCTTGGCAAGTTCGATAGCCTGACCCTTCATGTGGTCGAGTGCCTTGGCGTCCACATCAATGTGGTGAGGCACCACAGTGACAGGCGGGAGTTCACGCTTGACCTCGATGCGGGTGCGGCGGAGCATGAGACCGTTCTCGCGTGCGAACAGACCGAACGCTGCGGGGTCTTTGATTTTCAGCTTGTCGCCGAACTGGTAAATGCACCACTCGCGAATGAACTCATCCTTGGTGCCCAGTGAATCCGGGAGCAGCACGTCAATGATGTTGAAGATTTCTCCGCCGTAGTTGTAGATGGGCGTGGCCGACGTACCGAGGCGGAAGGTACACGCATCGGCGATGTGTTTGGCCGCGTTGTATTTCTGCGTGCCGTTGTGGCGGAGTTCCTGAATCTCATCAAATACAACCGACTTCAGCAGGGGGGCGAGGGTCTCTGCCCACCCGCCAAGTTTGGCGTAGTTAGTGATGAACACATCGGGTAATCTACCCTTAGTGTACTTCAGGATGTCGTAAGGAGTACCCTTCTTCAGAATGTGCGTGGTGAGGTCAGTGAACTTGTTCACTTCGTCACGCCACTGAAAAGGCAAGTGAGTGAGGGTGACGACAAGCGCCGGGAGCGTCTTCGGTTCGCTGAGTCCCGCGATGGCTGTGCAGGTTTTACCCAGCCCAACGTCGTCAGCCAACAACAAACCACCAGCCGTCAACCACATGTGAGCGGCCAACGCCTGATATTCCCGTGGAGGAATCTTCAACTTGAAAGCTTCCCGCTCCATGTGTCCATTGAGGAGTTGTTCAATAAGAGACTGACGCTCACGATGCTCCTGAGCCCGTTCAGCGAGAAGCTCAAAAGGGTAGACTTCTAATGGATAGCGGTCGAGGAACCACTGAAGGTCGCGGCAATTCTCAGGCGTAGCAGAGATAGACTGCTTGCCGTACTGCCACGTATCAATCTTCGCGAACACACGTTTAAGCCTGATAGCAACGTGCGGCTCGACCACTAAGTCCCAACACTGATTACGTTTATTGTAGGTACACGAACCATAGGTACGCATCAGTGTCCTCTCAAATAAGCTATAGCTGCTTCAAGGAGGGTAATGTCATCATTAAACCCACCTAAGGACGGGTTGCATACATTGCAGAGCAGCCCTCGAACTTCTCCGGTCACGTGGTCATGGTCCACGGCAAGTCGTTTTCGCAGCTTGGAGATGTGTGTTTTGCAAAGCCCATTCGGCCTCTTTCGGTCTTTGTGGAAAAATTTGCGTAGCTTGTCCTGTCTGCATCTTGTGCAGATAGCTCGGTCTTCAGGTGTGGTTGTTCTATTCATCTACTATTGAATGTCAAACCCGAGAAGCTTCCACAGTTCTTGTGCCATCTGTACCTTCCCATGTTTAATACCCAAGTCGTAGGTATCTTGATAGTCGCAGGGGAACTCATACACATCGTCTCCATTGGGCTGGTTTTTTAGTCCTTCAAGATACGCTTTCAAGTCGATTGACATCTTAGCTCCTCGCGAATCGCCATCCACAACTTGCCCAACCAGTTCCGACCCTTACCGTCCTCACCCCAACCCCAGTAGCTATCCCGCCACGAGTCTTCAATCAATTCGCGGTTGCCGGTCGCCAGCAGCTTGCGGCGTACGTACTCATGCTGTGCTGCCTTGGCACGGAGGATGTTAGCCATGATGGGGAGTTTAACCATATCCCAGTCCGGCTTCCTGTGTTCCTTGTTTTTCTCGGCTATTTTGAACGCTTCATGAGCGGAGGGGGCTTGTACGAGAGCAAGCTGAATACCGACTAGTTGGAGTTGTTTAAACGGGGTATCGGCTGTGTAGTTAAACTTCTCCCAATGGTAGACCGCCTCAGAGGTATCGAAACGGATATTCTCCCACTTCAAGGTGAATGCAGAGAAGTTGGACAGAACATAGAAGTCCTGCTCGTAGAAGAACACCTGAGTGTCGGTGTCAAGCTTGTGGTTCATTTTGCCCCTCGCAGTAGTGTCGTGTGGTTCTGTTGATAGAATTGTTGAAAACCCTTTGGGCCGGGGCATCTCATCCAATCCTGCATACTCTTATGTGTCCAGTCTTGCGTCTTCTTGCGAAAACGCATTGTCCTACCGCAGTCTTCGCACTTCTGTCTTATTTTGGCGTCGTTCATATAGCCCATCCATTGTCTTCGACGTTCTTGATGAACTTGTTCACAGCCTTGTCCATCGGTTCAAAGTAATCAGTCCCGTTTTGGTCAGGGTAATAGGTGTTCAGGAGAGCCCGAAGTTTACCTTTAGCCTCTTCCCACAGTATCCCTCGCATGGAAGTCAAGATACGGTCGTCGCTCATTACTTTCTCCTTTGGGTCGGTGTCAATCTTACGATTCATCACCCTCTTGTTTTCCAAACTCCTTTTCGTAGAGTTTCCACACGCCGGAAGCTTCACAGTGGGAGAAGTAGTCACCGATGCCATGGTCTTCTCTCGGTCCGGGACACTTCTTTCCACACTGGGCGTGAATAGCGTCCAACAAAGCCCTCCTTCTTATTTCTTTGGCTTCCTTCATTCGTTGTCTCCATACTTACCGCCGGGACGATTCATCTCTTCGATGGATGCCCAGCACGAATTCTTTGGGTCAGTGACACGAGTAAAGGATTTAGCTCCAATAAGGGGGGCTGGTCTGGTATGATATGCCCATCCCTCAGAGCCATCGTACTCACTCCGGTCGAGCCACCAATCATCTCCAACAATAACTAAATCGTTAGCAATCTCCTGACCGCCATAACCTGCGTCGTACTCAATGTCAGCGATGGCAGTAAACTCTTCCCATGTGATTTGGTACTCACCGTCATAACTCCCAACCCATCTAATGGTATTGGGGGATTTCCCTTTGTATTCAAGGTAGTTTAGGGTTTCTTTGAGAAGATTCATGCTCATCCTTCTTGATTTGTCAGGGCTAGAAAAGCTAACTTTGAGGCGTCTACATCCATGCTCTTAAGCAATCGAGCCCGTCTTAGGTTGCCCTCGGCCTGACGTTCTTTGTTCGTGACGCAATCCTGTACTTCTTTTGAGTTATCCGCGACAAAGTACCCACTATTTGTGGAGCAGATGATGATCCCCTTTTCAATCCACCATGCCACAGCGGCACGAAATTGGCGACGAGTGCCATCGGAGTCTGGTTCATTTATCTGTGTGAGAATGTCCTTGGTAGTGACCACCAAAGACTTTCCGATGGAGAGGTACCGGGGGATGGCTTCGACGTATGCCTTCCTGAGCTTCATACTGACAACCTGACCTGTTTCCTCATCGGTGTAGAGATACTCGATGTGATCCAAGTCGTCATCGGTAGCGAGGCGGAGTTTGTCGGCGGGTAGTATCCGAAACTCTTTTTTGTCTTTGCTATTGGTCGGGTGTACTTTGTGACGCCCTTCTACCTTGTAGTCGGTCTCTACAATAGTACACAAGAGGTTCTCGGGAATGTATACTGCCAAGTCTCCAGTGTTCATACTTACTGAATACTGCAAGGATCGGTGGTATTTACAATCTCCGCCAGAATATCTCCGTGACAAGTTAACTTGGGTTTGCACCAGCAGCCAAGGGTTTTGCCACGAAGTTCATGAAGATGATCGAGCAGGTCTGGGTTGGAAAGAAGATAAGCACGGTATTTGGCTAGGACTTCCTTTCGGTTGCCATCCGAGCCAACATGGAAGGGGTTGTGCCAAATTGACTCGGAAAACTCTTGAAAGGCACGACCAATATAGAGGTCGAAGGATTCCTTACGAACATGCACAACTCGGGTCATGTACCTTAATACTTGACTTTGCGGATGGTGTCCATAAATCCAGTAGCATAAAGGATAAGAAGTATTTGACCTGCGGATACGGCGTCGATGACATACTCCGCCGTACCGGGTGTAAAGAAGGCATGGACTACCTGATTCATCACCATCGAAAAGAAGAAGGCGATTGCAAAGAACCCTATAGTTATGGCAACTTTTAGTACCATACACACTCCGTACTAACGTATCCCATATTATAAGAAACTGAGGAGAAGATGCACGATGTAAAGGGGCTTACCGTTCAAACTGTCTGGTAAGTTCTTGTGTTTGCTCATGGTAGTGAGGAGAATTAGCTCTACAACTTCTGTGTGTTGGGCATACCTCATTAGCTGGCGAGTGACGGAGGCGAGGCTGGTGCCGCCCCCAGAGTCATCCGACTTGCACTCGATGCCAATTCCAAGGTCTGTAATCAGGAAGTCTATTCGGTCGCGGGGGGCGAGAGAATACTCTGGCTTGAAGGTAAGGTTCAGGTCGGTCAGCACCTGACCAACGCCGTGTTGCAGTTCCTTCTCACTATGGTAGCAATACTTGGTATTGTAAAGGGTGGTGCAGATGTCAGCAGCGGTCATCAGGGCTCACTACAGTGCTACGCCACGGGCGACCGGCAGCAATCCAACGCTCCCGCAATTGAGCATGGTATACAACGGCGGGTTCCGGCCCTACATCATTGTAGCCGAACTGAATCCCACACTGAGGGCAGATTTCATGCAACCCTTCAGCAGGATCAAGTTTCAGGCGGTCATAGTCACAGACAGGACATACCTTATATATCATTGTTCTTCCGCGCTATCTGAATCTGTTCCCATGCTTCATCCGCAAGACCACGGGCAGCTATGACAATGAACGTACGCCATCATGCCTCCTAAAAGAATACTTCTATAGTACCACTATTCGATCCGCCAGTGCCACTACCTTCCGACCCCGCCCCAGCCCATCTGCAAGGACTGTAACGTTTTCCACAGTCACAAAGGCATTTCCAAACTACTTTTCTTCCTCTGTTTGGCCGTCCATTAACAATAGTGAGTCTTCCGACTCTTTGTCTTGTTCGGTCTTTGAACGCCATACAATGCCCATCTCTTTAAGTAAGTCTCTATCTTGCATTGTAATGGTATACAAACCTACACACCTACGACAATTGCATTTGAAGTTAAGAGGATGTGTTTGAGTCCTAACATCTCGTACTCGGCGGGTTCGGCTGAACTTACGTATCATATCGTCTCCTCTTTCCGTAGGGATTTCAAATCGCTTGTTGAGGGGGAACATGCCCGATTCGACTAGCTGTTTGTGCTCAGTTTTCAGAACACTGAGACGAGCCATAGCCTCTTCTCGGCTTATCAGATCAAGTGAGAAGTCTTCGTATAGCCGGGAGATTTTTCGTATGTATTCGGCGAACGGTTCCTCTTGAGGCTCCATACCTATAAATACCCCCTAACAAGGGATGGGTATCTAAGTTTCTGTGGCTCTGACGATGTTGACCAGTTTTACATTTTCATCAAGAATTAGATAAGATGCGACATCGCCAACCCAGCACCCAGCGTTCCAATACTCCACACCGTCACGATACTCGTGGTAGGGGCTGTGAGTATGGCCGCAAAACACATAGTCAGCTTTGAGTCCCTTGGCGACACTAATAGCTCCATCCGCGACTTTGAAAGTCAGTCGTTGATATTTTGTGTGAAGTTTATCCAGAATTGTTGGTAGCCAGCGTTTCAGGAGGTTTCTTTTCTGAAGCCAGATATGCAGCCCCGTTACAAAGTCGTTGAACCAAGGATTGCCATTAGCGAATAAGGCGTCGAACTGATGACCATGCATGGCGACACACGTATTGCCGTTCCAGCCCCACGTGTATTGTTGATATACAGGGACACCAAGGAGGTGCTCCATGACTTCAGTTACCCCGGCATCGTGGTTGCCTTCTACCCACACGACTTCAATCTCTCGCTTAGGGTTGGACAGTTCTCGAATAAGAGAGATGACTTGCCAGTGTTCACTGGTCAGGCGACTGAAGTTTAGGTCGGAGAAAATGTCTCCGAGGAGAATGATACGCTTGACTTTTATTACACCAAGGTAAATCTGATTGAGCAGGTTTGTGAGTTCCCTAGCCATAGCTAGAGGTGAACCGAGATGGACATCGGAGATTACAAGAGTGTCATAGACAGTCTCTAAGCGCATAACTCTTTCTTCTCAAAAGAGACGACAAGTGGAATTTGTTGAATGTGTTCCAGAACCCTTCTCGCTTGGTTCGCATGTCCTCTACCTCATTAAGGAACTTAACCCCCTCAGGCCATTCAGTATTAAAATACTTCAACGCCTTGAGATATTGATATAAAATCTCAACTGCGTGATATAGGTTATACTCCACGTTGGAAGAGCGGGGATCGACAGCTTCATCACTCGCCATAGCTTCTTGTATCTCTTTAACGATGATAGCCTCATAGTTGGGATCACGAGTAGCCAACCGTTTTTCACCTTCCGGCCATGTTGGCGGTGTAGCTATGCGAACTTGTTTGTGGTATTTATCTCCTGTATCTTCATCGGTCACTTCTTCCCCGTCCTCAGTTATTTCGCTAAGGAGAGATATATAACCGTCAACCCATTGTTGGTTTTTTGTCCACTCGTCTGGATGCTTGGAGTACCTATCAAGGAGTAGCTTTTCAAACTCAGGCCAACGTCCCTTGATGATGCCTCGGGCATATTCAAGACAGAGGTACATAGAGTTGGTCGAGGTTGTTGCATACGTCAGAATCTTCTTCTCAGCGTCCGGCCAACGTTCTCCTTTGAGAAATTTGCGACAATAGGACAACAGGTCGAGAGAAGGTCGTCCTTCGAGAAGAAGCTTTTCCAACCGTTCATTTGATTTTCCGGGCATGAACTTCATGCAATAACGGAAGTACACTTTGGCAGAAGGGGGCTCAGATGTATTGTATCCATAGTAACTCTTCCTGAACATTTCATCAAGCTCGGCCTGAGGCAAAGGTTGGTTATCATAGACGGCCTTACGTAACTGGTTGTCAACTTCATCGCCATGCTTAGCGAAAGCCTTTTCAACTTTTTCCTTAGGATCATTTGCCCCAGTGAGGTACTTATACACCCCCGGCTCACCCATCTTGGCAAGCTGGCTGATTACTTTCAGGCAGATAGGGTCAGATATAAACCGGGCGACAGTCTTCTTTGTCTTACGATAATTACCGCTTGTGGAAACAATGCCGTCTGGAATTTCAGTGTCGGTACGGTCTTTCAGTTGATTGGTAGCAGGGTGGAACTGAGCGTAGGCAGAACCTTCATCGAAGATAACGTAGGTTGGCCCTGAACTGAGATACGTATTGCCCATGTTTTCATGAGCGGTACACCAGTTGGTACCAGCCGATAGCTCAGCTAGAGCCGGAGCCTTCGTCACTTTGTAGACGAGGATGTCCCCATCCCGGATGATGACGCTGGCACCTTCACGAATCTTTTCCCGGTTCTGTTCTTTTTTGGAGAAGTTGCCTTGGTTATCTTCGATGACAGTGAACAGGGTGCCCGGTGTGTATGAGTTAATGTCTTTGTTCCCAGTGAAGCCGGGGGCTTTCTTAAGCCGGTTGAAAGTAATAAGTTGTTCCTTAATCCGCTCCCCATCTTCAGGGAGACGGATGTGTCCCTTGGCAAGCATACGTGCTATCCAAGTGATAAAATCTGTCTGGTTGGGAGAAGGGTCAACCTGAATACACATCTCCACTTGCTCTGGAGTGAGCTTCATCTGACTGCACAGAAAATCAATTTTCTGCTGTGTCGGTCGAGCGACCAATAGGAAATGGGATAAGAAACGCATTAGCAAGCCTCACTAATGCGTTCCATATCAGCCTTTCACAGATTTACGACCACGCTGCTTCGTGAAGGCACCGGCCAACTGCTTGAGACGAATCCGGGCACGGTTGTATTCCTGTGGAGTCAGCCCGATTTCATGCCCCTTATGCTCCTCGTGCTCCATCTCCACCGTAGTTGCCAGCCGTTGGCACGTCCGACAAAACTCTTTGATGGTCTCGGCGCTGGTGCCAGCCTCGTACACAGCTACAAGGACGGGGAATACATCAGGGTCGTGTTCCTCAACGTACTTGATAAAGGCATGGGCAAAGAATTGATCTTCCAGTTTTTTCTCCTCGCGGTTCGTCGCAGCCATGAGGTACTCCGACTTAGAGTACACATACTCATCCGTAACTTCCCCGTGAACTTCGGGATTTGTCTCTGAGGCTAAGGACAAGTTACCAGCACGACAGACTGGGTTCTTTGTCCGTTTGCCGTGAATGGTGTTGTACTTGTTGGTGAGGCAGTAGTTGATGTAGTAACGCCACCGACGCTCTGACGCCCCATACTGGGAGAAAGGATCAAAGGTTTGGAACACATCTGTTTTGCCGTTCTTACGGTGCTTGGATGTGGGTGGCAGGTACTTCATGTGGATCATCAAATCCTGACACCAGTCTTCAATGTCCTCCTCGATGCCATACCCATTCAAGCGACGGCGAACCCAAGTTTCGATGTACTTAGGCTGACGTTCGATGAACTCCTCAAAATCCTTGGGTACAACAAACCCGTCGTGACCGATGAAGTGCCCATCCTCACTAATGTAGAAAGGATCACCTTTGTAGCCCTCTTTAACTGCAAGAACTGCACCAACCGGAATTGTTAAGGTGGGTGTAATCGCAGCAGTTACTGTTACTGGGTCACAAGGTTGCGTTTGCCTGTCTGCCTCCGTAGGTGCATCTTCGGCCTCACGTGGCGTAGCCGGAACATAGGTTGTGCCATTCTTGACAGCCCAACGCTTGCGTTGTGACTCGGAGATTTTGGCCCTAGCTTCAGGAGTTAGCTTGCGGTCTCTTGTTGCCCATTTTGCTTTTTGTGACTCGGAGATACGCTTGCGTGCTTCATCGCTAAGTTGTCTCTTCCGAGGAGATAGTGAGGGCGATACTGGTGCTTCAGTTTCAATTTCGCTTTTGGTTACAGCGAGTTCGACTGCAACGAAGATCGGGCTGGAGGTTACAGCGACTGGTTCGGCGACGGCAGGTTCAACCATAGTCACAACTGTAGTACCGAGACGAGCAAGGTGCTCGTTAACAGCGACTGCAACTGTGTCTTTGATCGTGTTGGTAAAGTGAGTAACCATGGTCTGAATGACCACCCCAATACCTTCATTTTTAATGAATTGAAGGATTTCATCATGACTGATAGAGGGGGGTTTAACCACGGTTTCGGGGGCACCTACAAATGGTGTAGTCTGAAGCATTACGCCTCCACGGCAAACAAGTCCCACTTATAGTAGTGGGGATAAGATGTTAATACTCGGATTCCACCCGATGCGGAGCACTAAATAATTTCTCCGCTAAAGTGTGTAAACCTCAGTAGCCAAAGGAGGTTACTGGGGTAGGGTTTACTTGGTATTCAAACGTTAAGCTATGACGAGGAGGAAGTCAAACAGAGGTAGAAGTGAAAAAATTTGGTAGGATTTGCCGTCGTTTCAACTACACTTCATCATCACCGTTGATGTTTATTCGTATGTCGGACAGCCGCTTCCTGAGCCGCTTGCGGATGACATCTGGTGGGTGAATAGCTACCTGCTCTTCAAATTGAGCAAGCGTGTTTTCAAGCGATTTTCTACTGCTGAGAATCGCCAAGAAGTTGGGAAACGCTGCGGTTCCAGAGAACTTGTCTACTGCCATAAAAACGTCGTCCTTATTCTCGTACTGCGTCGATAAGCTGCTCCACTACCCGTTGAAACCCGTTCATGATGGTCAGTTGATTGGCCGATAGGACTCGTTGTTCAGTTGCCATGTCCCGTAGTAACTGGAACTGCTCATGCTGAACCCCGGCTTGAACCTTAACTCCTTCTGCCAACTGATGAACGGATTCCGCGAGTTTGTCTTGAGCTTTAGACTGTGCTTCAATAAGCTTCTTAAGCTCGTCATTACTCTCGGTGATAGCTTTGGTGTTAGCTTCGACCGTCGATTTGAAAGTTGCAAGTTGTACCTGCGACCAAATGAACAACCCCACACAAATGAAGGCTGAACCTGTAGCGGCCCCGTATTGCCAGATGGGGAGCAAAGGATTAGCTTGGAGGATAAACATGTGCGTTGAGTCCTTTCGGTGAGTTACTTCCCTACTAAAAAGAACCCGTAGTGGTAATTCTCTCAACGGCCTCTGCGATGAAATGGATTACGTACTATCTCAGTGCCAAAACTTGCCATGTTTGATTGGATTTTCTTGATGCGTTCGAACACTTGTAAGTCACGCATCATAATCCCATCTAAACTTGCGATAATTCCCGCTGGTTGGTTTAACTGCTCTGACATGAGGATGCTCTGTCCAGTTGGGTCTATCTTCAACCCACCTTCTTCCACGAGCCACTTCTGTGCCACATAAGCACAAAGTTGAGCAGCGTCTACCATATCGTCGTGTGATCCTTTTTCCATTGGTGCTTGCACACGTATCTGATACTTGTTGATGTATTCAGCTTCTACAAGACGTAACTCTTGGAGGAACTTCGGAACGTAGGGGAATCTGCAACGTGAGTCGCGGATGTAACCCTGAAGCACATACGCCATCTGTGAGTTGATGGTTGTAGTGAGGTTCACAAGTTCTATATTGTGAATCTTGTTCAGGTCAAGTAGCTGTACAAGTTGTTGACCGCCATGTTGGTCGGTCGCTCCGCGATAGCAAGGCATCAAAGAGTTTAACGCCTTGAGCCATGACAAGATGTCTTCGAGAGGCAGAGTTTTGAATCCAACATACTTGTCGATACCGGGGATGGACTGCACTCCAATACTGTCAAACTTCTCTCCTACCATCATGCGGTCGATGTAGTCATAGACGAGATGGATGGGCTGGGCTCCACCCTTGTATTCCAAGTGGCCGATAGCGACTGCCGTAGCGTCGTTCATCATACCCAAGTCGATTGCCCAAAAGAATTGGCGACCGATTGCATTCGGGTGGAACTTGATGATGTTGAAACGAGCCGTGCTTAGGTCTGGTTCTTCCAGACCACTGATCGTTTTTTCATATCTCACGTCTGTGCAAGCACGAATCTGAGCCTCGGTAACGTACGATTCAGATGACTCTAGGAACTGACCACCATACTCAGCCTTGAACGTGAGTGCGTTTGTCTCATATTCTTGACGAAGTGTAATGGGGAGAATAGTGGGATTCATCTCGGCGGTGGATGCGCGAAGGGTAAAGATGCCAGACTTTGGACCTCTCTCTAAAGCTTGCTTGTGAAGGTCGTACATCTTACCGACCTTTGTCCACGGGCTGGAGATGGAAAGCACGAGGGAGTCTTGGAACATCCGGTATTGGTCATACGGGATTTCCTTTGCGGCCTTTTCACTTACCCATCCCCCACCATTGATTAGCTCGGCGTGCTTGAAGTTGATTGTGGAAGGCTTAGCAGCCGCGTAGACCTCATCTGATGCTGAGCCCTTGGCCGACCGGAAGTGGGCAAACTCATCCAGTGCAAGAAAGATGTTGGACGGACCACGGGAAGCGTTGGTGGTACAGGGGAACGATCTAACATTGATGGTCGGAGTCGTGTCACGCTTCATGCGGTCTTGATCTGAGACGAAGCCTAGTGATGCACTGGAGGATGTCTTCAGATAGGGGTTGAAGAACGGAGCCCGGTTAATGTCTTCGCGGAGCTTCTCATAAAGACGGCTGGCACCTGAGTCATCCTGAGCCATAAAGGTGAAGTCTACCGGGGAACCGGGGACAAGACTGAAGTAGTCCTGTGGGGAACGTATGCTGAGGAGCTTGTAGAGGGTGTAGGCACCGATGGCAGACACTACCTGAGAATTATGAGTGACATTGAAGTTACTTCCGAAGAGGTAAAGACCAGATGGATTGGTGGTGGTTATGCACCGCATCTGCATTTTACCCGCAGGTTCAATGCTGGTGATGTACCTCCAATTCTGAGTGGTTTTTACTTTACTTAAGAGCCTATCAAGCTTTCTTTTAAGGCGAAACACTGGAAGGCGACCCGTCCACTTAACTAGATAAGCACGCTTACATACTTTTTTTCCTTCGGGGGAGTTTGTACACACAGGTAATTTTTCAGACCAATAGGGTTTTAACCCAAGGGAAGCCGCAAGGAGATATACCCCCCTAGATAAGCCTTCGTTAGTATTTGAAAACTCACATTGCCCATCCAACATACAGGAGCCGTCTGTGTCCATTAAACCCTGAAGTAAAGCCAGTCGCTGCGCTACCGATGCCCATAGGTATTTATCAGGAATATGCTTAACCTTCAAAACGCCAATGTTTCTTAAATCAGAGAGAAGCCCTCTAACCCCCCACGATTTGGGATTTTTACCTTGTCGCACATTGTACCCAGCGTGAGTAAATTCGGCGAGTATTTCGGGGTCAAGTCCAGTAATACTTGCTGCACCTGTTGATCCATCTCCAAGCCACGCACCGAGACAGTATGGGTCTAAAGGTAACTCCTGTTCAGGTAGGGAAATCGGGTGAGTTAAGAGGATTGAGTGGTTAGCTTGCGGCTCCTTTTGGGGGTTACTAACCACCTTCAATGTTTGAAGAATCTCTTCAGTTGTTCTAACTCCCCCATTCACGGTCGGACGTAAAAAGTGTCCTCGTCTGAACTTCCTACCGGGGTTAAATAGTCGATGATTAGGGTTTGTTGGTTCTAATTCACGACCACAGCCACAAGCACAACCCCCCTCAGTTGAAAGTTCCAATGTGTTTCTTTTACGGCGGTTGAGATTCTTACGTTCATCTTTAGTATATGTATGCCAGAGGTGCCCAGCATGGGCATACGTAAAGGTTCCATCATCAAAGCTTACTTTAAATGCAACCTCTTCTTGAATCGGGTGGGCGTACTTAACGTTATATACTTTTCCATCCTCTCCAAAAATAGCATCCCCATCCTTTAAATCGCCATTACGCACAAACCCCCTTGGTGTGGGAATGAGTTCATCAACAGATAAAAGTTTTCCCCCACGCCGCCCTGCAAAGATGACGGCCTCGTTGAACCCACGCTCGGGAATATCACGCCAGTCATTGACATTGCAGCGGCCTTCCTCATAGAGGATATGGAGACATTCTTCTTCGGTAACTTCACGAAGAAGCTTCTCTCTAAACACATCCCACATTGGGATTTTAATTGGTTTAAAATCAAGGGGAACTGCGAAAACACACTTCACGACCAGCCGTTGTAGGGGGTACAGTTGGATGTTAAGTCCCTGCGGTGATTCTATAAAGTCTATAGCGTTTAAAAGCTTGCTGGTATCTTCGATACTGTTTTCTATAACCCGACCAAAGACCGAACCCTCGGTGGATTTTTTGAATCTACTACCTCTCGGCATAAATGCTCCTGCCTAAGGGTTCGATATTGGCGATTTTATTGAGAAAACGGGTTCGGCTATCCGTTTCCTAGTTTAGCCAGTAGGTCTCGGGCGTGAGATTGAGCCGACGCGAACTCATCATCCCAGCGGCTTGCTCTTGCCGTTTTAACTGTGTTGTCCTGACGTTGGAACCTTGGCATAGGGGTAGCCACCCGTCGTGCCGATGTAACTCCCATACCCCCTTCTTCGACCGACTCCAGCAAGTCGTCAAAGCTGTACTCGTCAGTCAAGGCATCAACTTCGAGTAGGTCAATTTGCTCACGCCACGGTATTTGTGGCTGGTGCATTCCTGCTAACTTGATTATCATTCAGCCTCTTTGGTTCCAGTAACGAATTTGTACTTCAGGATCATGCTGTCAGTGTCGATGGTCTCGGCACGAACGAACACCTCGTACACGAATCCACCTTCCTTGCCATCATGCCATACAGCACCTTGAGCGAACGCATCATTGATGGCGTCCTGAATCTCAGAGTCGGTCAGCTTATCCATGAGGTATTTGACGCGAGAGCCCGTGTTGACAATGTTGAATGCCGACACATTGGTAGCCTGTTCAATTTGAGCCAACTGAATCTCACCGACACCGGGCACCTTGTTCATTGGCATCTTGCTAGTGACCTTAAATGCGGCAATGAAGGATGCGGCAACTTCACCCATGACGCGCTTCAGGAATAGGGCGAACTGGTTCTTCTCGTCAGCACCAGCAACCTTCTCCTTGAGAGCCGCAAGAGCAGCACCCGGAACGGCCTGATAGTTCTGGTAGAACTCGTCGGTGAACATCGGTCCACGAATGTCGTTCTCCTTGCGAAGAGGGGTACCTTCGAGCACTTGAGACTTACCGTCACGGCCAATACCCATGCCACCAGCCGGGGAGGTGGAGACATAGCTGACGATGGTCAACTTGTCGAACGCATCCTCAAGAGCACCGGGCAGGAGTTCACCACCATCACCTTCACCTTCAGGATCGACATCAAGACCTTGCAGCACAGCCTCACCGATGCCTTCAGCGGGAGCCACACCCAGCGTGTGAGAGTCCCCCGAGATTTCAGGGTTTACCATCGGAGCGTTAGTAACGTTCGGGTAGCTGATAAGTTCGTGCTGAAGTTCAGGATAGAACTCCTGCACAACTTGCGACGGCACGTTGCTCGGAGAGAAATTCATACCACCAGCTTGTTTCATAGAACCATCCTTTTTATCTGATTCATACTTGGGGGAGTTTTTTTCAGACCTAAATTCCTTAGACCAACCAGAACAGAACCACTTATTTTGTTTATTCTTTTTGTGTTCGCGTTTTGGCTTCCCACAATGGATACAAATCTCATTTTGTTTTGACGCTCCTTTGAAGCTTGGAGCCCCACCACCTATGTCACTAATGCCTGAGGTAGTCGGTTTATCGTTATCCAAGTCCTGTTGAGGTGCCATGCTTGCTGTCTGTGACCCGAGGATTTCAAATTCAGCAGCTTCTGGATTGACCGGCTTTACGCGCTGTCCATTGATTTCAAAGACAAGACCCATGTAACCCCAAACAGTGCCCTTGGGATTTCCACCAAGGTCTTCTTGCTTAGCGTCGAATATCACGAGGTTGTCATCGTTTGGTGGCAGTACGGTTGTGACTACACCTTGACGAGTGTCGTTGCCTATTTGATGTGTTTTCCATCCAATTCGGTCACCGGGCTTCAAAGTAACCACTTCGGAGGCTACCAGCTTGAACTTCATACCGAACTTAGCTGATGCACCCTTGATGAATGCAGAGGCAGTTGCCCGATTTGAGAACGTTAGCTTCTTTTCCTTGCCAGCAATGTTAATGATGATTTGTGTACCGCTGCCCTTCTCCACTGTAACCGCCTTATCGGACTTGACTTCCTCCTGCTTTACGTCAACAGGCTTGCCGACTTCCATTTCCTTTTGAGTCTCGATGGCCTCACGCATGGCGTTCACGTTAGGCCGTTCGGTGTGGAGCACCTGTCCGTCAAGCACAGGAGACCCGCCAGCAGCGCCGTCCGCCGGATGGGAGTTGACCCCTATATCATCCTTGGGAGCTTCGCCTTGAGGCACCGGCTTTGATTCGAGTTGTGTGTCGCTGGTAATCATGGCTTTCTTTCCTTCAGACATCACTGAACGGATGAGTTCAGGCGTCACGTCGATTATCTTCTTGATATTTTCAGGTGGGATAGGGTGTTCACATTTTAACCACTGACCCTTGGCCGTCATTTGTGATAGAGGGTCGTTGTCATCTACTTCCCATGTCTTATCTCCAGAGTCGAAGACAACAATGCTGATTGGTTCCTTGAACTCCCATTGCATTTTCACCGCCCAACGCATTGCGTCGTGGGGGTTATTGAAGGCATAAATTTCACCGCCACCGTACCGAGTTCCATCTCCCTGAGCCCAGTTAGTGGGCTGCATAAGCCGAATTCCCGTTCGCCTTATTTTGGCGGCACTCTTCGTGTAGGTTACGTGGTACAAAGTCATGTTGGAACCCCTCTTGCTGCTGGCTTCAATACCCATCCGTCGTGCTTCTGCCTTATCCGCCTCACTGAAGGGGTCGATGTCATCATCTTCGACCGGGGTGTTTGAATCTCGTGCCATCTCTTCAAAGAAGTTAAGAGCTATTTCTTTCCAATCAACCGGGTCGAACGGCTCCTCTTGGTTGGTGGTTCCCCCCATCTCATAGTAGGGGCCAACGAGACTATCAACGATGTGTCTGACACGCTCTTCCGAGGGCAACGCTTTAAGCTGCTCGTCGGTCAGTTCAGGTTTACCCTCAAGCTGTTCACGCTCATACCTGCCTCGTTCTTCACGAGCTTCGGCTGCACGCTCCTCGTGTTCTTTACGAGCTTGTCTTTCGAATCGGCTGAAGTTACGGGCAAACTCTTTAACTAAGGCATCAAGGTTGAATTTTCCTTGATTGCGGAGCTTGACGGCATTCTTTGCCAGATTATCGGCAAGGTCTTGCGTCTGCTTAGAGTTGTTGATAAGCAGGGCAACATACCAAGTGCTCTGGTTAGTCCAGCCTTCGTACTCCGCCTTTTTGTTTGCCATTGTTACTTTGACCCTTCAATGACTGCCTTCACACGGTCTACTGAAACGTTGAGCTTTTTAGCAATCGCAGCCGCGCTGTATAGTCCCTCGGCGTTTAGCTCCTTTACCCTTTTTGCAAGAGTGCCTGAAGGGATAGGAGCGTGCATTTCGGCGGTGATTGCTTGTCTTGGCATGTTGGCACCAAGGTCGGCAAGATCACCGAATCCCAGTTCCATTTCCACAGACTCATCATTTTCGTCACCGGCAGAGGCTGTGTGTTCTTCATCAAGGTTGCGTTGATTCGGATTGCGTTCCAAGTCTTTAATAACCTGCCGAACCCAAAAGCTGACATCGCTTGAACCAATTTCTTCCAAGTGTCCGAGTTGGCTCGTAGCTTCATAGACGCCTTCCAGCACAGCATCTTCACCATACTTCTTAATCAAGTCAGGCATCGTGCGTGTAATACGTCCAAGGGTGGCTGTTCCCGCTGAGGTAAGATCATCGTAGGTGACCCAAGCAGCTACTTTGGCAGCTTCTTCAACTGACTTGGTAGGTTGCTTAATGTCTCTGTCAACCGTATCAGGGCTCACGACTTTGGACTTCGCTTCGGAAATGTCCCCACTTACATCAGAGCTAACCTTATCACCACACATGGAGTCGATTTCTTCACAAGCCGTCTTGTCACTCCAAGAGTGGCTGCAACCGAAGCACTTGAGTTCTCCTGCCTTTGTCCTGAAGCCCGACTTGTTACCACACTCTGGACAGTTGACTTTGACGGTCTTCTTTTCGCTGATCCCCGAAGCCCCCTTAGAAAGGTGTGGGAACCTTTTATACATTTCCGTCCAAACACGGCCTTGACGGCCATCTTCATCAATTTGTTGGTTAACTTCTCCCATATACTCCGAACGAGCCTGATTCATTTCACGACTGTAGAGAGCATTAAATACCTTTTGTTCTTCTGGACTCAGCTTGGGCTTATTCTGAACCAGCTTATCCTTAACCCAGTCAATAGCACCACCAACCTTACCGGGGTCATAGTCCACCCCATGTTCCATGCGAGTGAGGAATGGCTCAAGTATGGAGCTATCCATGTTGTTTTCTTCAAGTGCTTTAATTGGAGTCTTACCACCAAATTCTTTGCTTGGAGTTGTCATCCATTGATGAGCTTTTCTTGGGTCACCAAAGGCATCAACAACTCGACTGTACCATTCCATATCGGCATACTTGACGGGGAAGCTGGCAACCTTAGCCGCCTCTTCAACTGACTTGGTAGGTTGCTTGATGTCCTTGTCAACCGTGTTAGGACTGACCACCTTAGACCTTGCTTCTGCGATGTCGGGACGGACGCAATCAGCCTTCTTGGTAGGTTTGAAAATCCGACCTGTGTCATTACAGGTTTTGCACTTATATTGCGAGTTCCCTGCGCCCCTTGGAGCCGTAAATGATGTACCCTTGGACTTACAATCGGGGCACTCGGTGAAATCACCCCCCAATTCTTCAGCAACCTTTACAGTGGCAACTCTCCGTCCTGTGAGCTTGTAAATAGTCTCCTGCGCCTCCTCTACACTAGGACCGCCAAGCAGAGCTTTATTTGGGTTTTTCACAGTGTCTAATGCAATACGAAGCTTATGCTTATCAGGCACTGATAAATCCCGAATGCGTGGGCTCATTTTTATAGCGTCATACTTGGCTGGATGAATATCTTCATCGGCTTTTTTTGCAGCAGCCTGCTTTTCTTCTTTGGGCGCTTCCTTCTTCGGCTCTTCCTTGGGCTTGTTCTTGTTCTGGAACAGTTTGGATTTTGGTCCCTTGGATTCAGGCTTCGATTCAGATTTTTCCACACTTTCCACAGACTTTTCAACAGGCGCAGATTCTCCCTTGTCTGTCTTTGTCTCTGACTTGCCTTTACTTTCACCGGGAAGCTTCACCTGTGGAGCTTCGCCGAAGTCTTCCATGATGTCGCCCCAAATGCTTTCTTCAGTCAGAGGTACATCTGCGTTCTTCTGACGACCGGCATACCTCTTGTTCAGTTCGTCTTCACGCTTCTGATTAGCTGCTTTGGTCTTAGATGACATCGCGGTGTAGCCGGTGTCAAGGTCACGCATAATCTCACTTGCGATGTGTTCTGATGCGGCCTTGCGTTCTTCTTCAGCACGACGAGGCACACCCGTCTCGTCAATTGCAATACCGATTGGGCTATTGACTTTGGGATCACCCTTTTGAGAGACAGTATCCACCTTTACAGCAATACCCTTCTCAGCGTGCTCGTGAGCCGAGGTTCCCGGTCCGACATTCGTGAATGGAGTCTCAAACGGAGCAGAGGCTATACGTTGTCCATTCTTGTCATAGAACCCTGTGCCCTTGGCAGAGTGGCAATCACGACATTCAGTTTGACCTTCACACTCCTGACGGAACTTTGAGTCACATGGCCCATCAAATCCAGCCAAGTCCCCACCTTGACACGGCACAGACGGGAGGGACTCCCAGTCCTTGCGGCTGTCGTACACTTGGTTAGCTGCTGCATAATCCTTGACCACGCCGTAATTACCCGCCGTCTTATTTGCAGAACCAAAGAGGTTGCGTTGGATGGAGGGTGTCTCACGTTCAACGTTCTTTTTTGGAGCCCAAAAGCGGTCGGTAACCATTCCTTTACCACAAAATTGCAACCCTCGGTTGGCATCTGCGGCAGACAAGTTCGGGCACATCTTGAAAGCATCAACTTCTGTTCCACAATCAGGGCACTGAACCGCCGAGTGGTCAAACTTGGCGTTCTTTGCTTGAGCAGAGCCGATTTGACGATTCCTCAAAGGCTCAGGTTCACGTTCAACACTCTTCTGCGGAGCACTCCAGAGGTTTACTCCCTTATTAAGAATCGCGTTTTGACCCTTGCCGCAGAACTGCATTCCCATGTGCGCGTCAGAAACATTCGGGCACATCTTGAAAGCATCAACTTCTGCTCCACAGTCTGGGCAGTTGGTTGCAGCATAATCAAACTTAGCGGTCTTATCCGTTGTGGCTTCCTTGTTCTTTGCTTGGTGGGTTGTTTTAGGGTCGTGGGTTCCTGCCTCCTTGCCCTTCTGAATGAAGTCGCGGAAACCTTCATCAGACTTGGTGTTTTCAATACCTTCAATCTGAGGGACTTCAGCATTGCCCTCGTTGGAACCACTCGGTCCCTTGAAGTCAGCGACCTCGTCCATAGACTCTGTATCAGGCAGCGTGGCTTCAGTAAGAGCCGTATCGAGAGCCTCGAACACATTCAATTCCTGAGGATCGAGGACTTCCTTGGTGATGGCATCCGCCGTCTTCTTGGTGAGAAAGACCTTCTCCTTTACCCAACCTCCCTGCTTGACCAACTCAGGGTATGCTCTCAGTGGGTTATCGCTGAGGAACGGGTAAGTCAGCTTCGGGGTGATATCAGTGATATCCAACTTACGGGTGTCAACTGTGGTCATGAGAGCATCGAAAGCCGAGGACACAGCCGGGTTGAAGTAGGCCGAGAACACGAGATGACGAAGCAGATTGGATAGCTTGTCGTCATCGCTGACAAACTTGAAGCCAACGTACTCACGGATGTTTGACCAGTTAGGGGCGAAGATAACCAAAGAGGTCACCTTACCATCATCTCCAGTGAACAAGGTTTCCTTGATGGTAGTGTAATCGGCTTGCGAATACTCATCGAATTCGGTGTCACCAATCTTGTTGGTGATAAGATCGGCTACCTCTTCCCCGAGGTTGAGTGTCTTGACCACTGTACCGAAGAGTAGAGCGACCGGGAAGGTGTTGCGAACATCGCATACCTTTGATGGTACGATGTAAATGCGACCGATGCTGATGTTCTGACGAAAGCCTTTGTAGAAAACCTCAAAGGATTTCACATTGCCAGACGTACGGGCTTCCTTCTCCCCACTTTTGACCGCTTCTACTACTTTTGCGAGGAGTCCTTCATTTATTGTGAAAGACTGAAATGACTTTAAGGCGATACTGTTTCCGCTTGCGGCCATGTTATGCTCCTACTTTTCCGTGGTTCAAGATTTTTACCACTCTCTATTTGTTGTTACCGATAGCCATGGTTTCTTTACGAATTTTTGGCTCACTTACCTGCATCTCATCGCGGTAATGCTTCATGATGCTTGACCGCATGTCTTCAGGAACCCCTGCTTCTTTCATAGCTTTGACAAAGTTATCAACGATTACGCCAAGCACAAATTGAAACTTAGCTCCGTCGAAATTGAGAACGTCCTTCTTGCTTAAGGTATCAGCGTCGGTTAGTTGTCTACCGAGTTCGCGAAGCGCCTTAAGCTGTTGTTCAAATATCTTAAGCCGGGTGCTATCCACAGGCCCGTCGCCCATGCAATCACTCAAATCCTCAGCCACTCGGATGATTTCAAGTGCAATTAAACGGCTGACTTCAGCAGGTTCGTAGTTCGTATCGGTGATACGCTCCCTGATGTGTTCCAGACGTTCCCTGCGGAACTTGCGTTCCTTTTCGCGTTCGGATTCATAGACGATTACGTTGCCGTTTTCATCTATCTCCATACCACTGGTGTTTTTACCAGCCATTAAATGTCTCCTGCGTCCATCTTCGAGCCCATTTGAATTTCAGCCCGTTCAGGTTCCGTTATATCAATGTCGGCCTGAGCGGATTTACCCATCAGGTCGTATTCATTCAACATCGAGCGACCGTCTTCCGGGGCACCCGAGGCAACTTTCTTGTTAGAAGTAATTTGGTTCATGCCGGGGAAGCTGAGCAACGTTCCGCCAGTCATCCCGCAATGCATACCGTTACGGAAGCTGCATGATCCACACTTCTCCGCACCAATGATGGCATTTTGGCTTGAAAGCTTTACCCCCATCTTCTTCAACGTTGTGCAATCAATCTGTGACAACGCAATCTTGGTGTTGGTGTTCTTCAGGTTGTGTGCCCAGTCACGAATTGCCTTGCTGGCTTGTGCTGAACCGTACTTACTACTTGCAGCCTTATAGATTGTTTCTACGCTGTGCCCTGCTGTGTGCAGCTTAGCCACTTTACTGGAGTCGAAGCTGGCAACAGCTTGCTTCTGTGTGGAACGAACGTGAGCCGGTGTCTCCTGAACGAAAGTATCAGGAGCACGTGTGACCCCGTTTGGTGTGGAAGCTACTTTTTCCCAGCTTGTGCATTTGCAGTTTTTGGGAGAGTGTACACACTTACCGTTTTTGTGTTCTCGCATTTCATGTTCACAATTTTTGCAGCCAAACTCCTTCACTGCATTCTTGTGAACCTTGCAAGACGCACACTTGACGGCACCAACGATGGCCTCATTGTGAATACCAATTTTATTGAGGTAGTCAGCATCATCCTTAGCTACAATAATCTTACCCTTCTCTTTGCTGAGCGAGGCGACAAACTCGCGAACAGCCTTCGAAGTTTCAAGGGCTCCAAACTTCTTTTCAGCCGCAGCACAGATGGTCTTCAGGCTGTGACCAGCGGCGTGGAACTTTTGAATACGCTCACCACTAAGATGGTCGGATTCAACGAACCCGTACTGACGTTCCTTAGTGAAAGCCGCCTGACGCACAAACGGTGCCTCAATAGATGCAGCCTTGGGAATGTTCTGTTCTGGAAGGCGGTTGGCAATCTGTACCAACGCAGCCCTCTTCGATTCGGCAGGGACTCCTGCGGTCATTTTGTTGACCACAGCAGATAGTTCGGCAGTATTACCAACAACAGGCAGACCGTAGAGTCCGCAGGACTTGGTGCCGCCATTCTTTTTGAAGTATGAACAGCCTTCGCACGCGGAGATTTGCTTGACTGACTTTGCGCGAACCTTGATACCTGCGGACTTCCACGCTTTAGCTTGACGTACACAATCCTGAGAACCACGCTTATCCTTGCCCCAGTTCTCCTGTGTATCGGGGGTATACTCATCCCGTGGATCATCTTCGGCTCTGCCTGTTATGTCATCGCTGTAATCATCTCCGAGACGCTGTTGTTCCATAAGACGGTTGGCCTCTTCACTGCTTTGAGCCGCGACATGGCCTTCTTGAGGTGCGGCTGACTTGGGAATTACGAATGACCGCACACCCGCCTTGTCGATGGCTTCATCAAAGGAACGGTAGAAGTGGTTTGGATTTGCAAAATTCAACCCTCGGATATTGGTTACTTGCCTCAAATTATCCCGCGACATCCCAACAACTCCGTCAGCCTTAAGTTCCTTGACCTTCTGTTGAATGCGCTTGACTAGTTCATTGACACCATTCTCATGGGGTGTGGGCGAGGCTTTCTTGTCTTGCCCAGAGGGGGGGTAAATCTTTTGTGCGTCAGGGAAGCTTCCCATTTGTGGTTCACGCACCCCAAGATACCACGCCTCTTGTACAGAAGGACGACCAAAGTTACCGGGATTAGCCCGAATAGTTTGGTTGATGAGTGCAAGGCACTCTTCTTTAGAAGAACAACTACCTGAAGAGCTATTTCCATTAGTGAACTGAATTTGGTACATTAAATTTTGTGCCCCCGCAGCGGCTTCCTTTGAAACAGGATCAAGCGCACCCCGTTGCCATTCCTTAGACGCTGTACGTTCGTAGCTCGGGTTCGACTTATCGAGAAATGTATTGGGTTCAAGGTAAGCCATACCAACCAGACCGGCGTTGTCCTGAAGATAGCGGGTCGCCATCGACTTATTGAATAGCTCAATTTCTGCCAATTTATTTAACTGGGCAGCAACCTTAGCCGGGGTCACACCCTGATTGAGAAGCTGCTTGACGTAATTCTTAATCTCACCATCAGAGCGGTGTTTCTTTTCTACCTTGCCACTCTTCTCCGCAGCTTCAAGGGACTCAGTGACCTCATCAAGAAGTGAGTTGTCGTCACCAATGGCACTCTTATAGTCCTCAGCGTGCGAAGCATTACGTGTAGACGTGGCACGACCGGAACCGAGGCGAGGGGCAGCATTCTCTTTGTCGATGAGACGATTAGTTAAAGTGGCCCCTTTCGATGTCGGAGGGACGTTCGTGTGCTTGGAAGCACCGGCCAGTTCATCGAGAAGGCCATCGTCCTCACCGTGTGTGCGGTCGAGCCACTCGTCTCCAGAAGATTTGGCATCTTTAAGCCCGAGGTCTTTCCAATCAGGCTCACGTGAATCAAGAAACTCGTCCAAAATATTTGCGTACTTGGGTGTATCAGCCATAGTTATGCCGCAGCCGAAGCTGCTTTCTCCTTCTTAATAAAGCGGTATACAGATGAGGCTTCTCCGGGAAATCCATTAGATACGAGCGCCCTGTAAATTTTTGCCACTCTAACCTTTTTTGATACCAAGTCTTCAATCAACTCGCGGTGGGGTTCACAGATGCTAGACTGCTCTCGCCGGATAAGCATGTTAATCGAACGAAAGGTCTCCGAGTATGTCAGCTAGAAATGAAGCTGGATTACTAGAGGGAGCGGCCTGCAAAGATTCCCCATTATCCACCTCGTCAACTACGAGGCGTACCACTTTATTTCCTTTAACGGCCCAGAAATCCTTTGTGCTCTCGCAGACGAACTGGTTTCCTGCGACTCGAATGAGCCCAAGACTGGCTATCTTCTGACGAACCTCGGGAGACAGTTTAGCTTCTGAAAAGTGATTTTTGGAGAAAACTGAATCGGTAGTCTTTGAGCCACCCAGTCCGAATGATGTACCAGCACGAAGTTTCATTTCTCGTATACCTCTATCTAGAGGAGTGATAGTTGAAATTCTCTGTAATAACCCCAAATTGCAAACTCAGTTTTTCAACTATTCATACCTCAGTAGAGGTTTATTTCTATGTTAACGGCCAATAATCAAATTTTCTCCTCACAAGCCGCACTGAACGGAAGCTGGAGAAATATTCAAAACTGGATTAACTTCAGTCTGGAAGTCACCGGGCTGGAAGGAAACGTATGGGTGGAAGTTTCAAACGACCCCAACGTATTGACTGACGGTGCCACTATCTCGGCTCCTGCGGCTCCTGTGCTTTCTCAGTACACCCCGACAACAGACAGTCACATTGTAGGTGTGCCGACTAACACCACTTATTATGTGAAGAACACTTTTGTAACACCTAACAGTCTTAATCCCACGGGCGGGACGACTGTGACTACGACTGGCGAGACCACCGCCAGCACAGAGACAAGTCTGCTCGTTACCGCTGGCAACCTCTTGGTAGTTGCCCCACCGGCTCAGGACACCAATAAGGTATCGGTTGGATGGAACACCTACATCAGCACAGCTTCGGGTACAGAGACCTTACAAAATCTGGAAGACAATGTGATCGTCGCCCCGCGAGGCTTTGGTCAAAGCTTCATTCTTACAAACTGGGGTTTGAGCACAGCCGGGAAAGCGTTGCCGGGGTCAAATACATCGGCACAAGCAGCGTCGGGAATCAACCTTACTAGCAACTTGGCTGCGGGGAGCTATTCAGCACCATCAGCCCTAACTCAAACTCAGGTGCTTGTAACTTCTGCCGGGGCTATCATCAATCCCTCTGGCCTTATCTGGAATTTCATTCGTGTCTGCAAGGACAGTACAGCTAACACCATGGTCACCAAGGCTTATCTGTTCGGGCAGAGTGCATAAGTTTCGCCGGTCAACTGATGTAGTCGGACTCGTGTTCGGCTTAGGTATTAAGGGTGGCGGGTCAGACGGCGAATCAATAACATGGGTCGCCACCTAATAATTTTGGCAAGTGTAGCCTTAAGGCAGGAAAGCATCAATAATTTACAATCGGCCATACACTATTTGAACTTTCATAAACCTAAATAGAGACTGTGCCGTTTGGGCACTGTAAGGAGACTACTATGGCAATTCCAACACTGGTTCAAAAAGGCAAAAACTCGGTTGTCTATGCTACCAATGCACTTCAGGTGGCATTACCTACCACGGCAACGGCAGGTAACTGCCTCGTCATCGCAATTGAGGCTGCTAAAGTTACCGATCCTTTCAGCGTTACTCAGATGGCTGCTGGGGCAGATCGTATCGACGGTTCAACTCTTGTAACCGCCCCTCCAGTTGTTAAGGATAACCTTGGCAACACATTCTCGATCATTGACAGCCTCATCAATTTTGACGGCGACCTTGGTTACTACTCGACTACCTATCTTTACTATGCGGCAAACGTCGCTGGCGGTAATCAGTATTTCAACGTCACTGTTGCTGATGTTACAGGAAGACCGACCTTTAATCATGGGCTCAATGCTCAGGTGTATGAGTTCTCTGGCATCTCCACCAGCCCTCTCGACGGACATAACAGTCAAGAGTCTAATGCTAACCCTGCCGTAGCCCCCTCCATCACTACTACTGCAACTGGCGATTTGGTTTTCCTTGTTGGGCACGCTCGTAAGACAGGTTCCATTTCTGTTCCCTCTGGTTTCACCCTTCTTGACTCCGGTCGAATCAACGGCACTGCGAATGACTACCACGTCAGCGGGTTCCTTACTGGTGGCTCCATTGCTTCTCAGACGGTCACCATTGCTGATATTGCTATCACTTCAAATGTGTTGACAGTCACTGGAACTAACACCCTCCAGACAGGGGCTACAGTCCTGCTTGCAGGTCTTACCACGAACACCTTTCTGAACGGCCAGACTGTGACAGTAACAGGTTCCACTGGTTCAACCTTTACCGCAGCCTTCACTCATGCTAACGTGAGCAGCGGTGTAGATACAGGCACTGCGGTTGGCGGACCAGCGTTGCTCCCTACAGGGGGTTACCAGCCGGGGTTTGTCAATCCGGGTCGCTACAACATCGGTGTAAGCATCCTCGCTCTGAAGCACAGCTAAACCACACTACGGTACAACTGAAAAAAGCGGCCCACAAGGCCGCTTTTTTATTGCTCAAAGGTACTCTTACCTCAGTATTAAGGTACAGTACGAGGCGGTTCAAGACACACGCTGCCTTATACGTAGATTACCACAAATCTAAAATTTGTCAATAAGAATGGGAAAATGAGCGAAAACACACCGTATTTTGAAAGCATCACTTCGATTCGGGCAATGCTTCTGGACGAGGACGAACAGCTAGAAGGGGCTACAACTATTAGTCTTGAAACTCAGGCCGACTTGGCCGAAGATGATATTTTGAGTTTCATTGGAGAGAACTTTGACCGTTTTTTAAAGACACTTAGATTCTTAAAAAGAGAGGATCAGGAGTTATTGCTCAGTTACTACCTTCTTAGCAAGACGCAAAACACCCTAGCCATCATACATAAGTCAACTCAAACAGTATGCAGCTTCCGTATCAGGATGGCAGTCAGAACTTTGGGGACGTTTATGCTGGTCGGCGGAGAGCCCACCGAAGAACTACTGCATGAGGTTTTAGACAAAGCGGGGTTGGAAAATTCACTGGATAAAGCTCCCCTATCTAAAGTCATTATGGAGTATGTCAGGTGCCGAAACTTTCAACAGGTAGCCCTCCATTTCGGCCTACACCGACCTGACGTGCGTCGAGCGATGTCACGGGCATCCAAGGCCCTCATGGACTCCAAGGACGGCAAGGAAGCAGCTACAGCAGCTTGGGTGCATAGTCTAATTGATAAGGTGAGCGCGGTCGGCGTCGGCTTCTCTAAACGCAAAGCGCAGAAGATGGGTCACCTTTATCGCAGTGATCCCGGCATCCTCGGCCAGTTCCGTATGGACATAGAAGACCCGAACTTCGGCCACATGTTTGTGTCGCGTGCGAACCGCTGATGAACGAAAAGATACCGAGGTTGGCTACAACATCTGCAAGGGTGGAGAAGGTTATACAGGCCTGTTCACCGATGCAATGAAGGCTGCATGGCACGCCGGTAACAAGAGATACTGGGACAGTCAAGAACTTACACCCGGACAAGTATTCAACCGACTAACGGTCGTATCCAAGGCACCCTTGCGGAGGGGTAAGAAGCTTTGGAACTGTCAGTGTGAGTGTGGCAACACATCTAGAGTCACAACCTCTGCCCTCAAAAGTGGAAACATACGTAGCTGTGGGTGTCTCATCAGCGAAGCTGGTAAACAGCGGTGGGCTCAACGAGAACTCATCGGCCAGACCTTTGGGCATCTCACGGTCGAGTCAGAAGCTGAGCATTACCGGAGCCAGAAGCAATGGAAGTGCCGCTGTGTATGTGGCCGGTACACCACTGTCCGGACGGGTTCGCTAAAATCAGGCAACACTCAAAGCTGTGGCTACAACCACCCTATAAAGCTGTGGCTACAACCACTATAACATCTAAATACGGAACTCATATGTGAACGATAGAAAGACCCAAGGAGCAGTAAAAATGCGGTTCTTAAAGTTGTTTACAGTTGTATCTCTTTTTCTATCCTCTCTTTCTACAATGGCAGTTTCAGTATCCACTCCACAGAACGCTGCCACAGTGCAGACCACATTCCCCATCGCAGCCACTGCAACCTCGTGCAATGGTAAGCCAGTTGTGTCGATGGGCTACTCATTCGATTCATTGCCGACCGTGATGGCCAAAGCTGGTCAAGCTCTGAACGAAGAAGCAACTATAAGTGCGGGAAGCCATACACTGCGTATCAAAGCGTGGGGCAAGGGTACCGTATGCGTTAACGACATCAACCTCATCGTGGTCAAGCCTCCGGTTTCTCTTATCCCGTCTTATGCAATCTCTTCGGGTAATCTTACTGGAAACTCGTTATGGAAGTGTCAGCACGACTTAGGCACCAGTGGCTCATCCACAGCAGTCATGACCTACCCGGTTACGGAGGGTGGGTACACCGATGTGCAGAAGTATGAGGTCACTAGCTACTCAAATTATGGAGGAGAGCGTTGCTCCATTAACTTTGCCAAGGACACTTCCAGCCACAATTTCATCTATGACGTGTGGATACAGGTTCCGACACCATCACTGGTCGGCAACCTTGAACTGGACATGAATCAGGTGACAACTAACGGAAACACTGTAATCTATGCGTTCCAGTGTTCTAAATGGTCTAGCACGTGGGATTATTCCTACGTTTCCAACAATGGCGGAGCGTTGGCACCGAAGTGGGTGCCCTCAAAGCTTCCGTGCAACGTGAAGAACTGGACAGCCAACACATGGCATCACGTTCAGATTTACACGTCTCGTGATGATTTGGGGAGTGTGACCTATCACTGGGTGGCATTCGACGGCGTGGTCAACGAAATCAACACGACCACCTTCGAGGAGCAGGCTTTGAAATGGGCAATGGGTGCTTTGGTGGTAAATTTCCAGATCGACCCGGCTCAAAGCACAGGACTTCCCATCACTGTTTATGCTCGTCAACTAACCATCTACCGCTGGTAACTACCCCTGATACAAGCACGACAGGTGTGGGTTCGGTTTGATGTGAAGCAGGTCAACAGGTTTCGGCTGTGGTCTTGGTGGTGGTGTCACAGCCGATTTCTTCACCGTCTTTTTCATGATTCCAACTCTTTCTCCAACGCTCTCTTTGGATGTTTTACAATACCCTTGGTCGCCCGGTCAACTCCCTGAGGCACCACTTTGGTGGAAGGCACGACTCCGATGGCCTCACGGGACATTTTTTTGACCTGCGTGACTTTTGAGAACGTGCCTTTCTTTTTCTTGGTCATGACCTCACCACGAGTTGTAGAAGCGAATGACAGTGATATTTTTGGGCAGTTTGGTCACATCGACCTCGAAGCCCTCCTGCATGTCATCACGCCACGGTGTCACAGCACCAAGCTTCTTTTTCTTGGGCTTGTTTGATGGCGGGGCAGGTACCTTGAAACCTCCGCCGTTGATTGTGAACTGAGGCTCATCTACCTCGTCCACTTCTAAATCCACTTTCACGCCTTGATGGTCAGGTGGTTCGAAGTTGAAGAATTCATCGACCTCATCAGGTATTTTCACTTCCGCTTTGGTGCAAGCATCATAAATAGCTTTCATTTGATGCCATTTTTCGTCCGGTGGACGAAAGCCTACGATGTGTGTTGACATTGACATTCGTTTTCTCCTCTTTTACTGCACTCTTCGCCAATACAGAATGTACTGTTTTTCACCGCTTCGCCCTGTGAATATCCAATCCTCCCCGAGAGGGGGAGAGACCTTCACTTTGCACACTCCCTGAATTCCTCCTTCGATGGCAGTAGGGCTATTGCCAACGCAAATCTCAACCGTTTGACCGGCAGCAGGGACTTCTTGATACACACTAACCCAACCGTCATTCATCAGGACTCCTGAGAGACATCGAATACAACATAGGGCATCCTACCCGGAAACGACGACCATACCTCGCGGGGTAGTAGGTAGTCACCCAACTTCAGGCCGAGGGCAAGGACAACCAAGTCTTCCATATTCCGGTGCTCTCCCCATTGCGATGTTTTCCACGTTATCCTTTCTGTTCCATGAATTAGTCCTCGCAGTGTGAACAATCACAATCGTGGTCGTGTTCGTAATCATCCGGGTCGCTCGACTCATACCAGTGGTGCTTTCTCACGTACTCGAACGCTTCCTCGATGGTGTTAAACCGCACCGGCTTTCCGAAGCTCTGTCCAAGTTGGATGCAATACTCATACCCCTTGGGGTTACTCTTGACATCACGCGGAGCCTCGTAGAACTCCAGCCAGTAGCTGCCGCTCGCCGACAAGGTGTGCTCGAAGATGTCAATCCTCTTGCAGCCTTTATCTCCAACTTTGATGAAAGGCAGGAGCTTCTGGACTGCCTTAAGCTGCTTATCGTTGCGCCAATGGAATGTCTTCGAGTTCTGTTTATCAAGACCGATTTTCACAGCAGTTTGCTTGGTGTCCATCCAATGCCCGAATGGGTCCATCAAACCCAGCTTGCGGAACTGCTCACGACGGAAATTGTGCTTGGCGGTGGACTCGGGGTAGGTATTAAGCAGCCACGCCCAGTCAATTCCCTTTCCCTTGGAAAGTATCAGTTTATCTCTCTGTTCGGTCAGCTTTGCTACCCGGTTGTACAGCCGGGAAGCCTTCTCTTCTAGCGGGGCCAACGCAGCACGGACTTCACCCCATTGCACTTGAAGCTTAGCAATTTCTGCATCGATGGAGGCTGGTGTTACAACCTTCTTCTTAGGCACCCGAGGCATTTTCTTCGTGCCCTTAACTTCGTCCCCTTTTTTAGGCATCAGAGACTCTCCACTTTCTTGATGAGTTCCTCACGACGCTCAATATTTCGAGCGGCGTACCCAGCCGTGCCGGGGTTCTTTTTTGCAATCTTACGGTCGGATTCAATCTGCTCATTAAGAGCGTCGATGATGATTTGCTTTTCCACGGGAGTGAAAATCATATCCCTCTCCTGAATATTGCGAGGGCTTCATCCAATGAAGGCGAGAACATTGGGCCATATTCCCAACTCATACGCTTGCGGAGCCACCTATCCTCGCCCTGCTTGTCGATGACAATCATGTTGCAACCACGACGATACCGAAACATTCGGTCGTATATGGCGTTGCGCTCCTCGGCAAATTCCACGAGCTTAACCAATTCCTCATCGGTGTACTTGTCGGTTGGCAGGGAGACAGCGATTACACTCACAAGGTCAGGCTTCTCGACTGTGGGGTGGTCATTCTCCCATAGTATCCATTCGAGTTTGGCAATCAGGTCTTGACGATTTAACGTAACTTGATTCATGCGTTTCCTTCCATGTGTTCATGAGCGAAAGTCCAGACAGCCTCAAGCAGATGCTCCTCGCTGATGTGCTCGTCAACTTCAATGGCATTGTGGAGCAACCCCGACTCACAGCCGGGGTAGGTGCAGACCACAGGGAAGTTGAGAGCTTCCAGTGGGTTCATTCATCACCAATTTGACGGCGGAACGCATCAATGCGATAGCCGAGGTCACTTGTCATGCCCCGCTGGTCAATCTCCAGCAGAGTTTCAAACATCTTCGGAGCGAGGACGACCAGTTCGGCAATCTGCCGCTTATCCTCATCGCTCAGGCCGGGAAGGTCGGTGCCTTGCGGCTGCTCCACAAGGATATTCAAGACGAATTGACGCAAAACCTTGACGACGCCATCCGGGAACCCGATGGGTCCAATTTCATACTCTGTCTGTCCGGGCTTCTCATAGAGGTTTACAAACCAGTTGGGCTTGATAAGGTTAGACAGTGGCATCAACGGCCTCCGGCTCCGGCTTTACAACCAGAAGCTCCGACCCATACGAAAACGTGGGGTTGAAGGTATGAATGGCATTCAAGATGAGTCGAGCAGATTGGATGTCAGCTTTGTACGCCCCGGTCGCAATAAGCATAACGTAGGCCAACTGAAGGGAGGTGTTGACCACTTCTTTCTTGCTGTGCTCAGCCGACTCAAGAACGGTCATCAACTCCTCGTAGGTAGGAGCTTCACGGAGTTCCGGGTACGCCCTGAAGATGGTGGTAGCGGCCTTCTCGGCCTGTCTTCCAGCGCGTTCGGCTTCGCCTTCGTTGTAAGCGTGTTGTGCCTTTTCGGAAAGAGACCATGCGTCGATGAAAACGTACAGGTCTACAGGTTTGTTCTTGTCCACGAATTTCAGCGGTCCCAAATCCATATTCATGCCCTCGGTGTCTTCGACTGCTTGCCACAGTCGAAGCAGGTTAAAAGTGTTCCGGTCAAAGGTAACTCAGCTACCATCCAAAACAAAGAGCCACCCGGAGCCACAATGGTTTCCTCACAGTGAGGACAGGTGAGTTCGATAGTCACGACGGTCTTCTTTAGGGTCTTGGTCTTCATGGCTAAATCTCGATGCCACGAGTGTCCAGTTTATGAAACACGGGTGCGTCGTAAACGTAATCCTCTTCGAGGTTGGTGATAGCGGTGTGCTGGATAATCTTCTTTGCCAACCGCTCCAGCAAGGAATCAATCTCTGTTTGAAACCTATCCTTCCCGGCCTTCTGAGCCTCGTGGAAGGTGCGGTAGAAGCCGGAGTAGGCGTTGACCCATGGTTCACGGCGGATACACTTGAATCCACGTTCGACAAACACCATCTTGGGTGTGGTCTTCTCGGCATTAACCTTTGCGATTAGACCAGAAGTAAAGTGAACTTCAAAAAGAGTTTCCATCCTCGACCTCTCCTTCAGCCGCAACGTCTGCGGTATACGCTGGGAACCACTGAAACGTGACACGGTACTTGAGGTTGTGTCCCCATTTGTTCCAGTTGCCACCCCACAGATGGCAGATACGCATTCCGAGACGACCGGCCTGAAATGCATACGCCGTGTAGGTGTCGGTGAGATGCAAACCCAGTTCTCGTATCTGAAGCTTACGACCCAGCACATACAAGGTCGTCGTTACCACCAACACAGCGATGAGCGTGGTAACGGGCCAGCGGATGAAACCGATTTCTGCCGGGAGCCCAAAAGTGACGGCAAGAATGATGGACAATACCATTCGCAAGGTCATTACCTTTCCTTCATAATGTTAAACGCCTCGTTCACCTCGGCCATAACTTCCAACCGAGTCATTTCCATGAGCGCACGGACAGCCGGGAATGACGAGTGTCGTGCCATCACGACGCGAAAGGTGAACCGAAGGTGTTCATTGAATTCCTCATCGGACATCGCCAGCAACCGCTTGGCCTCGTAGTCAGGGCTTTCACGCTTTTGGAGGGTCTCCAAATCGCTTACGATGTCGCCCAGCGAGATGTCAGTAGGTTCCCACTCAGGGTTCGGGTTCCATGACTCGGAGGACTCCTTCTCGCAGACGGCATGAACGAGCCGACCAAGTCGGGTCTTGAGCTTGAGCCAGCCGATAATTTCTGCGGTCGTTTTCATCTCGCCTTCCTGTCTCTGAGGATGCTCCAGAAAAAGCAAACCAGAGGTGAAAACCCTTTGGCCGTTAATATGTACCCATCGCTGGCAAGGGTGCTGATAGCGAGAATTATGAAGAATCTCATGCGGCCTCCACAAACACCGGCTGTGATGGTGCGTTGGTGTCACCGTCCCAGCCCAACGAACGAGCAGCGGCAACCAGCTTCGGGAAGGAAGGAGCCTTAATGCGCCTCTTCTCAGCATCCCACTTGTGCATCGCGGCCAATGGTAAAGCGCGATTGTCCTTCACGGCGACTTCTTTGAGGACGGCGTTCCAGCCCATCCACCCCGGCAACAGCCAGTGGCAGAAGTTGATGCAAGTACCAAATCCGGCTGACCGCTTGCTACCACAGATTGCACAGTGGGCGACATCTGCGTTGCGAACTCCTACCGGACGTACCGTTATCTTTGCCATGACCTTAGTATACCGAACTCGTAGGTTTTTTGGCTACTTTTTTCGGAATAATTTTTCCATGGCAGTCACATTCACATGCCAAGCTAGTGCATGAAGTGTGGATGTTTCTCTGGCAATTCCCAGACATCCAGCCAGACGGGTGGTTCAGTTTGTATTTCATGGGCCTTACACCGGGCCTTGTCGGCCCATGAAAACCAAGCGACCGGGCGGCTTTCGCAAGACTCCTGCTTACAAAGCTCCTCATTGCCGCATACCGTACATCTGCATGTGCGATGTCAGCATCAGATAATTTTCCTTTCGACAAAATGTTGGAGAAGACGGCCACCATCGGTACCGGCAGCGTCCAGCCAATCCCATAGTTCACTGGCTTCGCGACGGTTCAAAGAGTGCAGAAATTCCTGCACCTTGGCTGGAATGTTCTTGGCGAGTTCGAGACGCTGACTAAAGGAATTTGGCATGTTATTCTCCAATGATGGCTGTGAGTATTCGATACGACTCATCGTCCTCAGCCCTAACGATGGCTCTGGCTAACGCTTTCAGTTCCTCAGGAGGTAGATTATCGGTGCCCCCGTACTCTTCCAGCATGGATAGTAAACTCCCGGCCACATTGTGGACACAGACTTGAGGGAAAGGGAAGTTAACCATGTTCCGAATCATCTTGTCTCAACTTAAAGGTGTTAAGCAACCTCATTGCAACGGCACCAGTTCTCCACGTTGAATACGAGCCAGAGCGGAGTTGTAGGGCAGTGGAGTCGGTGCCCATTCCATGCGACGGCGAGCCTGTTCCCACATCTCGGTAGCGAAGTGTGGTCCGAGGTCGGCACGTACCAGCACGAAGGTTTTCAGCGGCATGTTGTCAGGGTTGTAGTACAGGCCGATAGGCGGGATACGCCACCACCAAGAGGCAACTGGGGAGTACCATGTGTTCGCCGGGTCTTCAAACACTTTGATACCAAACCGGCGTCCATCGGTATACATGTACTCGACCTCGACATTGGCCGGAGGTGGGGCGTCGAACCAGTTTGTCCATCCTGCGAACCACCAGTGCCCCGCCGGAACTAGGTCACGGACAGAGATTTCATACTTCAGTTCAGCCTCAAGACGGTCTTCGTGTGTTTCATAGAACCGACCCATAATCCTGTGTCCTTTCCTAGCTAACGTAAGCGACGATTTCGTAGTTACCGGAGGGCATCTTGTACCAAGTCATGCTCAGCCAAGTCTTCTCACCAACCGGCTCATTGCTGCGACCTTCGCGACCGCAGAAGATGGCGGGTTCCATTCCGTTGAAACCTGCGGCGGTCAGGATGCTGTCGATGTCTTCAATGGGGATGAACGGGTGGTAGGTCGGCATTGCAGCTAACCTCTCGTTTGCGACTTTCCGGGCTTTCAACTCGTTCATGGTGTTTCCTCCACATGATTAGTATATCGGAGACACCAACGTTTTGGATACTATTTCAGGAAATTATTTCCATGTCCTTCTCGTTCGCAATTTCAGCCTCGTACAGCTTACGAGCGTAGGCGATGTGCTCCTCGGTCTGAGGGACGCCGCCAGCGTTCAACTGGAGAAACAGCCAGAGAACATCCGACCGCTTGACTTTACCACGTTGTAGCGTAGCCGCTTGAATCATGATGTCGCAGAACGCATATTTGTCCCGCCGTGAAAGCTGATACCACGTCTTACCTTCAAACTCGAAGCGACCCTCGTAAAATTCCGTGATAGCCCGAAGCCGTTGCTTGCCGTCGATGACTTCCAGCCGATACTCACGGTAGTTCTCATCCTCAAGGAAAACGAACTTGCCAATGTCAGCCCGGTTGAAAATGCTCCGAATAAGTTTCTGCTTGTCTTCCAGAGTCCAGACATAGCCCCGCTGATAGTCGGGGCTGTCGATGAGACCCCGGTGGTACACCATGTGAATCAGGCTATCCAACGAAGTCTGGATGTAGTTGGTGTTGAGGCGTGGCCGGGAGAACGCTGTGTCGCTTTCGAGTGCGAGAGGGTTGGCCTCAGTCCACCAACAAAGACGCGGCATTCGACCGGCATCATACGGTTTACGACGGCTCAGGGATGTTTACACGTTCATGAGCGCGGGACGACCCCCACTGTTCCCACTCGTGAGCGAGAAAATCCTCGTAGGTCACAGGCTCTTTCTTTTTTGTTTGACGCTTACTTGCCATTGGAATCTCCTACGACCACCATAGGGTCGAGCTTCGGTATGTAGTTGGGGGACTTCTCTTGGCTCCTGATGGCCGGTTCAACAGTGATGCTCGTAACGTAGTTGTAAGCATCCGCGATAATCGCAGGGGTCAGGGTAACCTCAAAGTTCCTGAGTGTGGAGGAGACGACCGGCGTGGCCTTGATAAGCTGTGCCCAGTGGTCGGGATGGATGTGTGCCTCACCGTTGTGGCTGTACAGATTTTTGACCCAGACACAGCCTGTGCTGGTTGAAACAAAAAGGATGGCAACTTTACGACATCCGGGGAGGATACCCTTCACGTTGTGGCTGACGGAGTACCCAGACTTACACAGGTTGTTGGCCGAGACCACAATCTTCGATGAGGTAATGTGGAGTTCCTTCATACATGTAGTATATCGGAGACTCCGAGGTTTTGGATAGTTTTTTGGGATTTTTTTAGTCCCTTCTTGATGGGCTCGTTCCACAAACCCATTTGCAGAGCATAATTCCCGTGAGCGTAGCGAAGTTGGATTCAGCCTTCAAATCCAGTAAGTCTACAGGTTCCGCCATCCACACGTGAGTGCCATCAGGGTTGGATTCAGCCTTCAAATCCAGTGGGTATACGGGCAACCCAAAGACATCACGGCTGCGTTCCGTAGGTGGATTTAGCCTTCAAATCCAGTAAAGTCTACAGGGACAGTACCAAGGCAAGCTTCGTTGGATTCAGCCTTCAAATCCAGTAAGCGGTGCAGCAATATGTTGGATTCAGCCTCCAAATCCAGTATACAGGTTTCGACGTTCAACGGTACATCCCTCCGTTGGATTCAGCCTCCAAATCCAGTAAATCTACAGGTGTGCCAAAGCTGACTGTTGGATTCAGCCTTCAAATCCAGTAAGTCTACAGGGCTTTACTCAGACTCCGAATACCTGATCTAGTTGGATTCAGCCTTCAAATCCAGTAAGTCTACAGGGAGAACCAATGACGGCCCTCAGTATGCTGGGTTGGATTCAGCCTTCAAATCCAGTAAGTCTACAGGTGTTGCCACCTATGGCACAACCCAAGTTACGTTGGATTCAGCCTTCAAATCCAGTAAGTCTACAGGGTTGATGTCTTTTCATTAACAATCATCTCTGTTGGATTCAGCCTTCAAATCCAGTAAGTCTACAGGTCTCCATTGATTTTATCCTCGGGCTCTCCCGTTGGATTCAGCCTTCAAATCCAGTAAGTCTACAGGTTAGGAACCTATATACGCATCGGCGGCTATGTTGGATTCAGCCTTCAAATCCAGTAAGTCTACAGGAGGATAGCCCCAACCCATAGATTATACACCAATTGCCTTAACTAGAACCTCAGGAAAACGCGAGAAGAGTATTGATTATCCTCTCGCGTTTCTCGTTTTTAAGCTGACGCGGCCAGAGCTTTGTCAACAAGGGCTTCAACAACCTCCTCGACCGTCACGCCACGCTTGAATGCGACGTGCTTGAGGATGGTTGTAAATTCGGCCAGTGATGCCCACGAGCGGTACTTCTGCGAAGCATCGGAAGCCATTTTGTCGCCCTTGTCCTTCTTCTTGGCGCGGGTCTCTTTCTCTGAAGCGTCCTTGAGGTTCAATTTCTTGTAAGAGATGGTTGACGCATGGTCGCAGATGCGGTGTGCGAGAACATAGTAGTAAGCTTTACGGCGTCCCAACAGGTTCTCACGCACCATACGCTCTACAGTGCGAAGGCGGTCGTTGAACTCAAGCCAGCGAAGCCAGAGACGAAGGAGTTCGGGGTTAGAGCCGAGCGGTTTGGACTTCTCGCTCTGACGACTTGGGTTAGTGTTGTAGGTTGTAGTTAGCGTCCCGGCACCAATGCGGAGTTCGTTGATGTAACGAACCATGCCAGACTGGCGAACCATACGCCAACCTGCCGCGTCAACAATGTTCCGCTGCTCCTCAGTCATAAGCTTGTACCCCTCATCCTTGGCCGCGTTGAGCAGAAGGTCAAGCTGCTCCGGTAGTGACAAGAGGGTAGTCTTAAGCCAATTGTACGTCAAAGTATTTGTGCGGAAGTGTGCCTGAAGTTCTGCCTTCTGGGCATTTTTAATGGCTTCCTCACCCGGCCATCCGTATAACGTGCGGAATGCCAGTGTATACCCCGACTTGCGCGACCAAACGTTGCCCTTCTTCGTGCTGTCACATCCTTCAGCGAAGAGTCCTTCGGTCTTCCACTCTTCGCCGAGAGGCAAGTAGTAGTCGTTTGTCTGCCCGGTCGGAAGAGACTCGGTAACGATTTTCAACTGGTCGTCTTTCGCCAGCTTCCATCCGAGGGTGAGCTTTGCCGACCCGGTGCCCCGCGTATCGTACTTCTCGTTAGTCTTGACTTCTGCAAGGCAGAAGTTGAGGTAGCACTGGGGCACCTGCTTGGTCGCTGGTGCCGCAAGACCAGAGTTTCGACCATTTTGGTCGGCGTATTTAACCACTTTGCGCTTCTCTGTCTTGAAGGACACAATGACCTTTTTCACCTTAGCGTTCAGGTCAACATCATCACGGTGAACTAGGACGGCCAACTTGAAGGGGTCGGTGCCCTTGCCATCGGTGAGTGAAACGCCGTGCAATGACCGCTTGGCAGCGCAGGAGCCCGGTGTCATAGGCTTGAACTCAGGTGTGACCACAAAGTCGTCGCCAACAGCCGTTACGGTGTGACGAAATGCTTTTCCAGTGTTGATTGAATCCAGCGGGGCGGTGAACTGGATATGCGGAACCTTGTTATCCAGCACTTCCCGGAGGGTTTTCTTTCCACGTACGTCGTAGGAGACCTGCCATGTGTCCTCATCAATGCGGATGTGTTTCGGCCAGCCTTTGTCGTAAGGACTATTCTTCGATTCACGCTGTTTCAACACAGCTTGAAAGCGAGTGGATATTTCACCCATTTCTGCGGGGGGGACAGCCAGCATCTTGCCGATGTAATTGAAGAGGTTACCGCTCCATGGCTTTGCACCATTCATCCAGACCTCCCCCATGCCATCGGCCCAGTTGGTTTCCTCTATATTGGTGAAAAGCGCCTTGAGTGCTTTGAGGGGCTCTTTGTGGCGTTTCAATTTACCCAGTTCTGTTTTCAGATAATTAGCGAGAAGGGTCTCCGGGTCGCTCTCAGCCACCCCACAAACGAGAACCTTAACCTTTTCTTCCTTCTCATACTTGTCGAGGCGGTATATGAAGTAGCGAAGGTCAGAAAAGTTGGCTGGGTATTTGGCGTTGTCGCGAAGATTTTTCGGGAGAGGTAACTTAGCCTCGCGTCCACGAGTAGCATAGTGAGCGTTCATGGAGTCCACAATCACTTTGCGGATGCGCTCGATGATGGCCGTGGATTCGGCTGACAACGTCGTGCGACGGTATGCAGACACCTCCCTATCGTCGGTTAGAAGCATGGCAACACTTTTGATGTGTGGTGTCCAGTTTGTTGTTGTGTCTCCAACATCCTCGCTCTTCTGCAAAGTCCATTGGAGTAACAAGGCGAGAATATTCCATACCAAGCGCCAGTTGGTCTTCTTATCTGCGGCCCACTTGGGTAAAACTGCACCGGAGGTCTCCACACCACGATGATGGTAGAACAGCCGGTTCTTGAGGGTGAGGTAGCCGGTCCCTTTGGCTGCTATTTCTTCCTTGGTCTTGTTACCATGGTTGCGGTTCTCGCCTTGGAAGAAAAGGTCACCGTTCTCAAGCTTCTTGGTTTGCACACCGCGTTCGATGTTGAACACTCGGCTGTTGTGGTTGGTGAAAATGATGGTTAAAGGGGTGTTCTCAGCGAGAGTGAGCCCCAAGGGATAAGACTCTCCCTTGAATGCTACTTGATTGTCGGAGAACGTCATACTTCCAGATTTGACGAGTGCCAAAGGACGGCCCTTCTTGGCAAGTTCGGGGTGGGTGCTCATCGTCAGGTAGAACACCCCGTCGATACTGTGTGCTTTTACTTCTGAGAAATTCATAGAGTCCCTTCTTTAGAATCTTGTGCATAATCTTGTTCGAGCCATCATCGGCGCTTCAGACAATTCTACAAGGTTACAGTATCCGCGTCAACATGCCACTCACCCTTCTTAAGTTGGCCGTTGGGTGTGTCCTTGGTCTGACGATACACAGTGACGCCATCAACCGTATACTCTTCGAACACGCGGTGTCCGGTTCCCTCGACCTTGATGAGGCTCTCCGCATGTTCGTTTGTCTTCGCAAACACAAAGTATGTACCAAATTTGGTTGCCACAACTCGCGGCACTCCAGTCAATACTTTGGTTCCCTTCGGGGTCACAAGAGACTGTACCCCACCACGCTGCAATTCCAGTTTTAACTTTGCCATGTTACTACCTCCCCTTTCGTATTTCAAACAGGAGATGCCGGTTAGGCATCTGTTTTGGTTCTTTGAATTTCAGACCGTTGAGTTTGAATGCTTTGGTTAAATTCTCCCGTACCCAAAGTTTACCACCAGCTTTCTCAGATTGGTAGGATTCAATAATGATGGCACGGCCTTTAGGAGCTAATAGCCGTGCCATTTCTCGGATGCTGCGTTCGTAATCCAACCGGAATATTGAAAGGACAGACACAATAAGGTCGAACGAACCATCAGGAAGTTTTGTTGCATTTCGGTCGAGTCGTAAAATTTGAGGGTACTCAATATACGCTTCCTCTGTCAAGAGCATGTCCACAAAAGTTACATTCTGGAGGCCAAGTTCCTGTGCATACTTAGGTTCAGTTGTACCGCAGCCCAAGCTTAGAATACGTAGGTTGGTGCTCTTCACTACAAAGGTATCATACACAAGCTTGTACGCTTTGCTGGTGAGTTCATTGGCAGCATGATACTCAGCTAGATTATATGTTCTACCCGTGGTAGCGATAAGCAGGTCACCTTGCCGTTTGGGTGGCAGTGTGGCTGAGTGAGAGTTCGCATACAGCCGATGAACATCCATCATTACTGTTCTAGGTGGGGTGTACTTCCGAGGCTTGAGTGGCGTGGTAATATCCACAACGGTGGCAGCGGGGGTCACTTCCACTCCAGATAACCGCAAGATGTTATCCTTGTTCCTGAGGTACTCCTGTTCGATACGTTTTGGGTTAATAGGGACAATGGTTCCATCTAAAACAACCAAGCTGCTTCGCCGCCGCTGACACAGCCGTGACCAACGATTTTCGTGATACTCAGCATCCTTCGCCAGCATTACGATGCACGCCACACCAGAATTCAAGAAGGGTGAGCCAATGCGGCGTATACGGCGATGAAGTTGCTCGAAGTTAGCGTAATGCCACGGAGAGCCCATGATAAACATGGTGTCAGAAAGATTCTGAAGACCGTCCAGACCAACCGATAGGGGGGCACTGGCAATGAGGGTACATTTACCTTTATGCCTCTTAATGATTTTGAGCAGCTTGTCTTGCTTGTGCATCCCAGTGTAGATGTACACTGGGTACCCCGGTCTCATTTTCTCAGCCCATTCTTTCAGCACAAAGACAATTCGATTGCTTTTTGTGTCGGTGAACTGTGTATAAAGAATGGGGCATGAAGCTTCTACAAACGCTTTTTTAAGCACTGGATTGGATTCGATAATCTCACACTGCCTCGGCAGCATTTCAACCTCCATGTCCAGTATCGTGCGACCCTCGGAAAGGATGTTCGATTGATACTGAGCCATAATGACGCAGTTCACAACTGGGTCTTCGAAGAGTTCAACCTCTTCGTATACACCAAGAGTTATCGGCTTCACAATGGGTAGAAGGTTAGGATTGATGTAGAAGCGAAATCCATTGCGGAACAGAAACAAGCGGAGCTTCAAAAGGCCGGATACACCCTCGCCAGTTGCGTTCTTAAGTTCATCACCTGAGACTATCTCCAATACTCGAATAAGCTCTTCGGCCTCACACCGAATGGGGGTGGCTGACATGAGGTACCTCAAGCACCGAGGGTTAAGTTGTATTGCTGCACTAATAAGACGACAGTAATGATTCAGCCGTTTGGTACTGTCTATATCATCATTAGAGCCGGAGAATACTTGGGGCTCATCAGTGACAATCATATCCCAGCGAATCTTGGAAAGCTGGTCAATTAGGTCGGGGTTGTTCTGCACCGTGTACTCAGTTACTAGCACATAATTACGCCGCTTTGATTCCAACTTCTTGAGGTCGAATACGTCACGGCAGTTGAAGATGTTTTGCCTGTGCTCGTTCTCCCTCTTTGCCATCAGCTTCCATTGACTGTCGTTATCGTTATCGTTATCAATCGTAGATTTTGTACCGAGGATAAGAACATTCTCTAGTTCCAACTCCTTCGCAATTGCATATACGGTGCTGGTTTTTCCGGCTCCGGCCTCGCTTAGATTGAACCCAAGAAGATGTCCGCTGTGAGCGAACCAATAAACGCAATACGCTTGCATCCAGTTGCGATTCTCGGTTCGGTAACGTTTCACCTGTTCAAAGAGGGTTGTAAATTGCTTACGAGTATCAGTCATGCACTCAGCAAGGCACTGTTGTAAGCGTTCGAGACCGTGGAATTCTAAATGCATCCACAGTAACTGGTTCATCTGTTGTATTAACATCTCAGGTATATTTGCAGCCGTGCCATAGTATCCACTGGGGTACGTCCGCATCAATTTGTCAAGTTTTTTGATAGACGTGGGGATGTCTTCAGGTTTCGGGCATGTATCGGGGGGGCTAACCTTAGGGGTCTCAGGCTCCTTAGGGGTTTCTAGTAGTTGCCGCCGCTCATCGTCGTTCTTGCAGTCGCACAAACGTTGGATGAGAGTTTCGACCGACAAGTTCAGTTTCTTCGCACATGCATCCAAGCAACCACCGTAGTCGCCAATGACAGCCAGCAAAAGATTTTGAAAAGCTGAACGTATTTCAACTGTTGCTGCGTGCGTAGCTTCCCGAGTCCACGCCAGCCGCTCTTCGATGTAGTTTGAATGGAGGAGATTCAACAACTCATCGGTTGTGATGTAGTCGGGAATTCCAAGATACTGCCCCCATTTGTTGTACCTGTTGAAGCGGTTGCCCCACTCGGGGTGTTCAATACTCGGGTTACGCAGTGCTCCAGCGATTACTTTTTTCTCATCCCACAAACGAAGGCAATCCTCCTCCGTTCGTGCCCCCATTTCATATCGGGCTTTGCCATCCTGTATTAAGTCAGGAGCTAACGCCGGATTGAATCCGCTACCGCATTCAATCAAAGTTGAACCCGGAGGATGATGCCAGTTAAGCCCCTTACACCTTCCACAAAAACAAAGTCGGGTTTGTGTGGGGATTTCGTAGGTGTACTCAATATCCCCCTTGACAAACCAATTTCCAATTTGGGCTCCCACCGGGAGTATTTCACCCTCACCCTTGTCGCGAACCAAAACTTGGTTATCAATTCGTACAATAGTCGATGCCATTACGTTATAGTACCTGAACTCGCTGGAGTTTGGCTGTAGATTTTAGTAATTATTTTTCGTCCTCAAACACGTTAAGCCTCTTTTCGAGCAAGAGCAATTGCCCAATCGGATGAACCTCAGCCTCAAGTCGTTCAATCTTGCCCCGAAGCTTGAAGTAGTCACGAGTCCACTTCTTGTCGATGACGCCATTAGCGTGCTTGAAGCCAAGCCCGTTCACGGCGCATGTGTGCATAGCACAATGCGGACGAAGGTGTGGCGCGACCGTGCAGCCTTTGTCGCCATCGAGGTAGTAGGCCCCTCGGTGATTCGTTGGAGGGTACTCTGGAAGGTCAGTGACACCCCATACGTCCTTCGCAATGCTTTTAGTGATGTCACAGGACATCTGATCGCAGCAGGAGTGAGGCACACGACAGGAACCTTCGCCCACACCGGCACACTCCGGGGCGGTCAAGTCGGCCATTTTTTGGTACAAAATCACCAGCTTGTCGCTCATCGAATCAGCTTGTACGCTTTCTCGGCGGAGTTGACGAAACTAACAACGTCAGGGTTGAGTTTGACTTTACCACTGGTGATAGCTGGGTCATCACGTAGCGTACGCAGAACGGTCAGGCAGTTCTCAATCAGTTGCCGCAGGTCTCTTACTTCATCGGAGACTAATCTCATCAAGACGCTCCTTCGCTTTCAGTTCCAGTCCTAGTGCGTTGGCAACGATGCTACCAATTTGCATGTAGCCAATGTCGGCAAGGGTAATACGAACCTTTGTGCTGCCCTCCAGCTTCACGACAACCCCACCCGTGAGGAGTTGCCTCAAATCGCGTCCTTCGAGAACTACTCTTGCTTCGGCCATATTCTCATCTCGGGTATAACGATCCTGTTAGTGCCTCGATCAACATTGATTCGGTTGACCTCATGACAGACCGGGCAGGGTAATGTGAGGAACTCAGCACCTTCGGTGTCCCGGTGGGATGTGCCCTCGCTGTACTTAAAGGACACTATGGTTCCACACTTGCACTGAAGTGTGTATATTTTCTCAGGTGCTTGTGGTTTCCTTTGTTTGACGATAATCACTGTGTTCCTCCTTTGGAAATTCTGGCACTTCCACCGGAGACGCAATCAACCACGAGTCCTGAATGCGGAAATTCGTCTCAGCCAGTCTCCGCTGGGCCTCAGATTTTCGAGCGGCTACGGCGTCTTCCAGCCGCTTCTTGCGAAGGCGCAAACCGGCTTGGAGAACCCTCACCCACATGAGAAGGAACGTAACAAATATCATGATGATGAGGGCGGTAACTGCACTCTCTACGATGTTCATGTTATCCTTTCACAAGCTCGACAAGCTCACCGAATAGACTCTCCACATCAGACCAACCGCAGCCGGACCCGTGCTGATATGCGATGCTGTACGCTTTGGCGAATTTGGGGTGTGTTTGAGGGAGGTCATACTCCTCGGCGATGAGCCTCTTGAACTCCTCCACTTCCAGCGCCTGTTGTTTGTGCCAAATCTCGCGACGTTGGCGTTCGAGAACTTTACGCGCCTCCCGCAGTTCAGCCTCATGCTTCTTGCTGTCCTCCACTTTGATGGCTTCGGTCAGTGTAGCGATGGATTTTACAATCTCGGTGAGTTCCTCATCGAGAAGCTTCAGCGTCGGAGCCAGCTTCACTCTGATTTGGTCGTAAATCACTTTGTCACCGCTTTCAGCGTTGTTGCCAGTGCGTGTTTGAATTTGGCAATCGTGCAGCCGCGTTCACCACCGGGAGCAAATAGCTTTCTGGTAAATGCCTCGAAGTCAGGTGCAACCGCAGCACCTACCGCCTCGGGCGTTACAAGCTCCACCACGCCCTCGTTGATGTTGAATTGAACGACAGGCTGGAGTTCTCCATTCTCGTTCTCAGAAGTCTCCCCATTGAAAAGCTGACTCTTTAACTTCAGAAAAGAAAATGCAGCGGCGATAAGGCTCCACTCATTGAACACATTCTCAACAGACGGCCACTTGCCGATATTGTAGTTGTTGCATCCAATGTGTCCCTCCCAATCGCACCAGCCGTGTGGTCCGCCGATGTAGGAAGAGACAATCTGTGAGTTGTGCAGGTAGTCAAGCGGAAGTACCTTGTACTTGCTCTCAGCCGCTTGCATGGACTTCCACTCCGGCCATGGGTAATCGGCCTCAAGTTCGATGTCTGCTGCTTTGTACAGGTCGCGCAGGAATGCCTTGTCGTTCGAGGAAAAGTGGAGACTCGCGGTGCGGATGATAATCTCCTCCGCCTGTTCAAGAGTCACGGGTTCGCCCACTACGAGCAACCCCGGCCATTTGGGGAGACCGCGAGTGAGAAGAAGTTCGGTTTCACTTGTCATTGTTCATCGACTCCAAAAGCTTAGTCCACTTCTCACTCGGAGGGGCATTTCCTTCGCCACTCTCCAGAGCCTTGAGAATCTCGACATACTCCGTAGGATAAGAGAAGTAGATGGTTGCGTACGTGCAGTCGAAGTCGTCGTCCTCGTCACGCAGGTAGTTGGCATGGTTGGAGAAATCGGGCATGTAGTCTTCCCGATTCCCGCCGCCGTTGCGCGTGTAGACCGCGATGGTGCCATCCTTCAGGTAGCAGTCGCGGAATCGCCCGACATCACCGGGGTTCAGACCAAGACAGGCCAGATAGACATGAGCGCGTGGGTTCTGGCCGAAGAGCAAATTGTAGAGACCCATGATTACCTTTCCGCTTCGCTCTTGACGAAGGCTGCTGTTTCCTGCACCCCGGATTCGAACTTAGCGAAGCCGAGTGCCTGTTCGCGGGTGGTCAATGTGCCGTTTAATTGACCGAACTCCACCGCCCTTAAAACCGTGGTGAACATCGGCCCCGGCGTGAATCCCATCTCTATCAAATCCCGGCCAGAGACAAACGGTGATGGGCGTATGTCTTCCGGCGTTAATGCCCTGTACCGCAGTACTGCATCCATCCCTGCCTCTACACCGTTTGCAAAGCCCAAACCTATGTTCTGCTCGAACAGGTCTACTGCATACGGCAGTACACCCTTCTCACGAGCCAACAGCTTGGTACCAGCCGGAGAGCCAACTGAACCTATGGCTTCCTGATTTCTAACCGCACCCAAGATGGCGTCACGTTCATCCGTAGACAGCTTGAAGCTGTCGCAGGTCAACGCTGCCATCTCGTTGGTCTGAGTATCAGCCAGCAACATCGCCAGACCCATCACGGGGTCGGTTGTTTGGAACATAGCGAACCGCTCCAGTGTAAAGGCGAAGCGCGTATCGGAAACACCGTCAGGCAGCAGACGACGCAGCAAACCAGTAGACGCCAACGCCGCCAACCCTCTGGCAGCGAACTTGGATGTGGTCAGCTTCTTCAACTCCTCCGCAACACGTTCGCGGGAGACGTTGACTATGCTGTCCACGTTCGCCTGTAGGGCCTTGAAGGTTTCCGCCTCTATCTCGAAGCCTAACTGACCAACGAAGCGAACCGCACGCAACATCCGCAATGCATCTTCTTTGAAGCGCGTGTCGGCATTGCCGATACACCGGATGACCCGGTTTTCGATGTCATCCCTGCCGCCCACGTAGTCGAGGACGCCGAGACTGTAATCGGTCATGAGGGCATCAAACGGATTGGCTATCAGGAGCCCGTTCATGGTGAAGTCCCGCCGCTTTACATCTTCCTCGGCGGAATTGCTGTAGGTAACCTCATCGGGGCGACGGCCATCGCTGTAGGCACCGTCAGCACGATAGGTGGCGACCTCAAACTGAAACCCTCCCACCATCACCACCACGACGCCGAATGCAGCACCGACTGGTATGGTCTTATCAAACAGGGGAGTGACCTGCTCTGGACGGGCATTGGTTGTGATATCAAAATCCTTAGGAGTCCGTCCCATCACAAAGTCACGAACACAACCACCAGCAAAGTAGGCTTCAAATCCTGCCTTGCGGAGGGTGTTCAACACGAATTCAGCGGCTTCTCTCATGTCCATGTCTCTAGTATACCGGGAGTGTAGGTGTTTTGGCTAGGTTTCCCAAGGATTTTTTGGTGCTCTTCCCCGGCGAGTCCTAGCTTTAGCCTGTAGGCCAGCCACAAATAGGGCGGTCTTGTAGGGGTCAGGCTTGTACTCAGGTTTGGGTTTGGGTTGATGTGCGTGGCATAATTTGGAGCCCTCGATGGCGTGGTTCTTGCATTGTCGAAGGCGATTGAAATTCAAGCCGGTGGTCATTACTTGCTTATTGCAGTAAGGCATCATTGGCCTCCCGGCACTCGCAGATTGAAGTATTCGTCGCCACGGTCTGATGTCAAACAAAACCGGGTGTCAGCACCATGCTTGATGATGAGACTGGCGATGAATTCCCGGTAGTCGGCCAGCGTGGTCTCATGTCCGGTGACCTTAAGAGTCGTCCACACGATGCCGGGTGTGGAAATCATGACCTCTAGGTTGTTATTCTGAAACACCAACAAGCCGGGGTTTTGCTCCAGCCGGTAAAGACGCCAAGCCCTCGCGGCAAGGCTTTCGCCGCCGTGGATTTGATGGGTCTCATTGTCAATGAGTCGCTCTACGACCTGCTCGAAAAGGTGTAGATTGACGGCCAAGCCAAAAATTAGATTGACGGCCAAGCCAAAAATTTCAGCGTACTTTACTCCCATCTCTTTGACGGTTTCGGGAGTGGCTTCGGGTAGTTGGTTGTAAACGTCCAATATCATGCGTTTCTCACTTTACAGAAGGATGCGGCCAGCCGCGTTTGTCGAACTCCTGAATAGCGAGAGCCTTCGCCTGTTCAAAGCTAAGCTCTCGCTCTCTCCGGTACATCCTAATCACGTCGAGGATGTTCGGCGGATTAGAAGCTGAAGTCATAGTATTTGTCGCGCCTGCCGACGATGAGTCCGGATGTTCTGCCCTTCTCGGTGAAGCTGCCATTCTTGCGTCGGGTGAAAGTGATGATGGGGTTGTTGGTGTTGGGGGTGTAGTCATAGTCTTGGTCTTCGCTCATGCCGTTCTTGTCGGTGCGTACCGCGTCATCTTCCTGTACCCGAATCACGCTGGCGGTGCCCTTGTTCGGGCCGCTCTTGAATAGTTCCACGCCGACGATGGTTGCCGGATAGCGGTCGCTGTACATGGTGATGGTCGCTCCCATGCCAACTTCAGGGTGGGCTGGTTTAGCCGACTCCATAATCCGGTTCATCAAGTTGCCATAAACCTTCATGTAAATCCTCCACTGTTAGTATATCGGGAGTGTATAGGTTTTGGCTAGTTTTTGTGAAATATTTTTGACCAGTCGGTGGTACAGGTGATGTAAACCAGTTCCACAAGGAAAATGATGATGAACGTCCGCCAGTAAGCGGCCCAGTCGAACTTCTCCTTGCGGGTAACGGTCACCTTGCCGCCGAACAAGTTGAGTTTCTTAAGCATAGGGGAGTTCTCCAGTCTCGGCAAATTGTTGCAGCAGAGGCAGGAGTTCCCTTACCATGTCCTGCGTCAGGTGCATCCGGTCTGTGCAGACAGTACCTTCCGGCAGAGGTACAGGCGTCCAACCTTTGCCGGGGATGCAGACCTGAGGGTTGGCATTATTGACTCCAAACCAGATGGCTGCTTCGGTCGCGAGGCTACTCTCTTGTAACGAGCACTGAATCCCGTACCTGTCGGTGAACTCGATACGGCTGAAACCGCGAGGTGTCATTCTGAGTTCCAGAATCCCCTTCTTTGTGACTGTGGGGTCTGGTGTTGAGCCCGGTTCCTTTTCTATCTTCATTTGTGGCATGGAATTTATCTCCTTTTTTCAAATTGCAGGGTGAGCACATCGTTTGCAGGTTGCTCTCCAAATCCTTGCCTCCTTTGGAGACGGGAATGATGTGGTCTTTGGTCATCAGAACATAGGTGCCATTGTCCGGATTGAGGGCGTAGAGATTGAAGTGTGGTCGAACATGACCTTGCTGGTGGTAGCTATACTCCAGACGCATCACAGAGCCTACAAGGCCGCAGGAGCAGCATACCAGCGACTTGGCGAAGGTAGCGTAGCGTAGGCTGTCCATGTGGACACTGAAGGGGAAGTCTCCGGCATAGAAAATAACCTCATGGTTGCCCCGGAGAGGTAACACATCTTCCGGTGCGAACTCCGCGACTACGCACATGCCCCGCCAGCCTCGGCTCATGATTTCACCCGAAGAGCGAAGAGCATGATTAGGAGGCAGCAAAGGCCGAGAAAACCAAAGACCAGCCGATTCTGCAAAGTAAAGCTGGGTGCCACCGCCGCGAGGGCGATGAGCATCAAGCCGCTGATGGCGTTCCCACCAGCTAGAAACCGACGAAGGGATGCCCCTCGTTGTTTCATCTGTGCGAGTTCATATTCATAATCACGACTCACTTTTTCATCCCCTTGGCAGTGAAACCGATGCTGAAACAATAGATGGAAGAGAGGCCAAGAAGCGAGTACATCAACACAGCGTCGAAGGGGTTGACTGGGGGTTTGAATATGAACAGGAACACAAAGAGGGCGAACCCAAAGATGAATCCCATTCCCGCGACAAATGCTCGAAGTATTCCCATCATAAACGGCTCCCGCTCATGATGGTCTTTGCGATAACGCTGCCCCCTGCATCCACACTGCCTCCCACATTACCGCACTGAATGCTACCTCCGGCGTCGGCATCCCCGCCGACACTCTCACACTGAATGCTACCTCCGGCATCAACATTCCCCGTGACATTTCCATGAACGGTCACGCTGCTATCGGTGGTTAACGAAGTCAGGTCGCCATGAACCTCAATACGAATGAGGGTTTCCTTTACTTCAGTCAGTTGTTTGCCACCAACAGACACACGTCCGTTGATGATGCTGATTGTGCCTGCACTTTCAAAGATGACGCCGTTGATTTCAATACGATTCATGTTTGCCCCCGTCGTCCTTTTTCATAACCTCTCCATCTTCACGTAGGGCAGTCGTTCGGAACCTTTGCAACGACCGATGCCCTCGGGCTTATTGTGGGGTGTGACCACCCCGGTGACTGTTACCGGCTGTGCTGTCTTACAAACCGGGCAGAGCTTTTCACTCGCCATCAATCAACCTCACAACTTAACTTTACCTGAACCTTTGCAATCAGGACATTCAATAGCCTTAAGCGGCTGTCTCTTCTTCCCAGTTGCTGACATAATCTTTCCATCCCCATTGCAGGTCAGGCATTGCACTGGATTGAAAGCCCCCGGCCCAACCTCGGCTGTTGGGTTTTCCTTTTCGGCCTCTTCTATCTCCACCAGATAGGCAAAGGCGGTTTGAAAGGGAGCACCGTAACAGTTGATACCAATGGGATTCCGACGCTTCATTTCATGCCAGACCGAACGTATGACTTCAGCCAACTCACCCCATGTGAGTTTAGTGTAGTCCAATCGGTTAGTCATTTGCTTTTCCCCTGCTCAAACGCTTCAGGTAGACGGTTTCGATGAGTCTCCATATTAGCGTCCGCTCAATCATCTCTTGAGGGGTCTTGGAGCGGCGGAACTCCATCTCCGCCTCATACTCCATGTCTCGCAGTGTCGCCAGCGGGAGACCGTTCAGCATTTCTTCGGCCAGATTATCACTGGGTTTGTCCCCCAGTTTCAAGAAGTCATCTTCAGGCATTGGGATTCCCTTGCAGGTTACTTGTTGAACTCGATGAGGTAGCGGATGTTGGTCTGCGACGTGCGGTAGACAATCTGCTCGTCGTTGCGAACACCTGAGCGATTGGCGACTGCGTGGCAGGAGTCAAATCCATTCCTCTTGCAGTAGGATGCTGCACGGTTATCAGGTCCGGTCGGGATGTAAGGCTTACCCATGGCAACATCCGCACGGAACATGTAGCAGTTGTTGTCCTTGCTGCCGCCGTCCCAATAGCCCTGTGAGTAGTTCAGGCTCTTGGTGGACTGGTCTGAGAAGTATACGCCGTTGTCGAACATGGCACCGCAAATCTGAGCGGAAGTTAACGCCCCCGGCAGGACAAAGCCGCGCTTGAGGATAGACAGGATGTTGAACACGCGGGTACCGTGCCACAGTTCACGCACGTTACCAACCTTCTTACCGTCTGCATCGAACGCTTGAACCATGTGCGGGATGGTAACTTCGTACATCCGCACCGGCTTGAGACTGGAAGACGTGTGGCCGTAGTTCACGGTCGCGAAGAAGGACTTCCTGATGCGCTCCCAAATGGCCTTCTCAATGGCCTCATCCAGCAGCCGTAGCTTGCACTCGAAGAAGCTTTGCTGCTTGACAGCTTCAGGTGCCTTTGTGCCCGGTGCCTTGGCAGCTTCCTCAGCGTCCTTCATGCGTTGCAATGCAAGGTCAACCGAAGTCTCCAACTGGTCAAGCAGTGAGTTCTGAGCGGCGATGTTGATGAAGTCTACATGCGCCCCACGCTTGTACCCGATGAACTGGGGGATGTTGCGAAGGTATTGGTCGAACAAGGTAATGTATGACTTGGAGTCGGTGTCGGCACGCTGGACAAAGGGAAGCATCCGGTCAAGAATCACACGACCTTCCTTGATGGCATCGAGCGTGAGCACGCCGAGGGGGGTCTTCACCATGCCGGTCTCAAGGTCAATGTCCATGCCACCACCGTCTACGCCCTTGTTGTCCTTGGACGTGGCAGCGACGAGTTCATGTCGGTTGGTTTCGGCCAGCTTTTTCACGAGAGCGGCGGTGATTTGGCACCCACCGGCAATCTCAGCGACGGCCAGCTTGCGGACTTGGTCGTTCGCCAGCTTCTGTCCCACTTGGATGGCGGTCGTCGGTGACGACTGAGTGGAGTTACCGATGGTCTTAACTTCAGTGTAGTAGTCGTCACGCTTGCCCTTGCGAGACAGCCCGTCCAGACCTTGCCCCGAAGAGAGGCGGCTAATGACTTCCTTTTTGTTGGTATCGGTCTTGTCGGCTACCTTGCCAGCGATGGTGGTCACATCCCACATGATAAGTTGCTGGTCAGGCTTGGCCGCACCTACGCGACCCCATGTGATGCGAGTGTCACCTGTCTCGGAGTTGTTCTTGTTGTTGGTCTCGGTGACGGGGGCAGACAGGCGCTCATACTTCCAAAATTTGTTGTTGTTGTCGGCGGTATTCACCGCGACAAACATCTTAGCTTCGAGTATCCTCACATCCGTTGCAGTAGCCATACTCGTAGTATACCTCGCTCTTGTTGGTTTTGGTTAGTTTTTGTGGAATTTTTTATTTGACTGGCTCAGTGAAATCAACCAGTTCATAGTTTCTCCTACAGCAGGATAGTTCTGAGGCGTTCAGGGAAGTTACCAGCGAGGCCGATAGCGACCAGCCGGGAAGTCTTAACCGTGCGGTCGTACTCTTTACCATCGTCGGCCAATACCCGCCATTTTAACTGAGTGCGGCCTTTGGGCTGGATATGAAGGATACGGCTCTGGTAGCCATAGTTCCACATCGTGTACTCACCCACCTGAAATTCTCCGGCTGGTTTAGCCTTGGTGGTTCCGAGTCCTTGAAGATGCACAACTGGAAGGTTGAGACCAACTCTATTTGCCATACCACTAGTATACCGAGATGGCACATATTTTAGCTAGTATTTTGATAAATTTTTAGTATAAACGCACCGAAGGCCGGGATTGATTACCCCGGCCTTCGTAATATATCAAAAACTCTCTCAGTCTCAATTTCAATCAGTCAGGTGGAACGCATGGCGTTACATAACCCCTCCTTGTCCAACTCACGATAGACTAACCCCGCACACCCGTTCGCACACCCATGACAAAAGGTAGGATTCGGGTTTCCCTGCATTCCTCTGTGTGACAGTCGCAATCCGGGATGCAGTTCATGACCCCACCAAAATTGGCGGCAACCGCTCTAAACCCGGTGAGACTCGTTCTTTCTAAGCTTCACCTAAAGTTCGGCACTGTTGCCTATCCTTAGTATACCGAACTCTATCCTATTTTGGATAGTAATTCTGAAATTATTTCGTACGTGCCGTGGCGATGCGTTTCTTTTTGGCCCGAGAGAAGGCCGCTTGAGACACCTCGTTCCACATACCAAAGTACCACACAAAGAACCGATACTTGGTCGTCATGTGCAGCTTCTTGTAGTGGTTCAGGGCGTGCATGGGGTGCCTGAGGGCAGCACGGCAGTTGAGGCAGGAGTGGTTGGCAAGGTAGTAGTCGAAATAGGCATCAGGAAGCCGCACATCGTTCCACGCGGTCCTCTCATTCCAGAGAGTCAGTTGAACAGCCTTCGCAGCCTTCGCCATTTCGGGTTTCCTCCGGTTTCATAGGTAGTATACCGAAGGTTACATGGGTTTAGCTAGTTTTTGTCGAAATAATTGTGCAAAACAGGCGTCTATCTCGGATTTAGCGGTCGGCTATCTCGGAATCAACCGTTCCTTGAAACTTGGAAAAACTTACCCAAGACACAAAGTTTGGCAAAATCAACCCGATCCCCTGCCGTTACACGCAGAAGAACTTCAATGGATTGACTCGCACTGGCGTTGCGGCAACGCTCCTATCAAGTCGGAGGATCATCTCCTCGTCCCTGATTACTTTCCTGCCAATGTTGGCAGACCCATTCACATCGGCATTGATCTCACGACCATCAGCCGACCTGTACAAACCACGCTTTACCCGACTGCCAGAGAACGTGTGGCTCACGCCCTTCTCGTACTGCGGCAATGGGTCACGGTCAAGAAAACTTGCCTTGCTGGTATAAGATTCCTCAGTGAAAACAACCTCAATGCCTGCCAGTTCAGCCTTGTAGCTGATCTTCTGCATCAACTTCCAAAACGGCACGCTCTGAAAGTTCTGATTGGTCTTCTTCCCCAAGTTCATCCCTGACTTCCAGCCGTCGTTCTTGCCAATGATGATCTTGCCGATACCATGCTTGACACAATTGGCGACGATCATCTTGGAAACGTGGTGGAAGTAGTTCTCCAACCTGAAATACCTCTTCCGGCTGGTCTTCTTGTTCGGATGCTTGTTGTACCACTGATTGATACTCTTGACGATGCGACCATTGACCAATAACGGCGAGTGTTGGTCGGAAGTTATCGCAGCCAAAGTATTCAATCCAATGTCTATACAGCAAACTCCTTCGGCATTTCCTTTTTGTGGTGTTGGCACTTCATACTGCACATCAATCATAAACCCGAAAGTTTTCGGCGTGATGACCACCTGTTTGAACTTTCTCGTACTCGGCACAGCGAAACACTTATTCGTTGGCACGATCTCAGTCAAATCCTTGCCACTTTGACCGCCTAAGATCGTTTCGTTGTAGAAGATGACCTGTGCCAGTTCCTTCTTGTAATAGGGCGGTTTCGGCTTCTTGAACGATGGATCGGTTTTCCACGCTCGCAGTGCCGCCTTGAAATTGCTCCAGTCAGTCAAGACCTTCCTGATGGTCTGCTTGGCAGTCTTGGTGTTATGCAGGCTCTTGAAGCACTCCTCATTGTGCATGGCAGTAACAAGGTCGTTGATGTTGGGTAGAGCCATGCCACCGAACCATGCCTGACGCATTAGGAAGTTGCATTTGTTGTACAACTCCTTGCTGGTCTTGCAGAGGGCAACGATTTGCTCATTGCCTTTGTGATGATGACGCTCTACCTGTAGCACTCTTAGTCTCCTTCTTTCGTTTTTCTTCAAAGGTTTTCCAACTTTTTCCAAGTTTCGTCTCTACTGTTCTCAACCCTTGATTCCCGGAGAGCCCACTAGCGGGGGAGGAATCGGTGGGGCCGAAGGGACGCTTGGGTTTACAACCGAGGAGAGTGCGGTCTGTACACCTCCACTGTTGCCTGTCTTTGCGGCTGTCATCATGTTGGCAATGTCAGAGAATGTGGACGAGCCCTTGTTGATTCCGTAGGGCAGCGCGATGAGCCCGATAAGGGAAGCGATAAGCATGGGCATGTTAGCCAGCCAAATGCTCACCTGAGTCACGTCGTGTAGCTGGAAGATGTGATAGAAACAACGCCACAGAAGCCACATCGAGAACACTGAGAAGGCATACATCAATACGCGAGTAGACGAGGGTGATCCATCTGGTTCTGATAGAACCCCACGCAGCCAATTTAGAAATCTTGGAAGTGGTAACTGGTCAATCCACGACATCGATAATCCCTCTAATTAGGGACTCGGAAAATCCTTTTCAAGTTGCCGACGTTTCTCTTTGGCGGCATCAAGTTGATCCTCAGCCTCTTTGAGTCTCTTCCGGGCTTGTTTCATGGCACGAGATGGTTCAGTGGGCGGAAGGGGAAGGGGAGGGGGAGGTATGGGGTTAGAGGGGGTCGTCCTTAGTTCTGTGCTGACTCTTGCCAACATCACAGGGATGAGAGAATTCTCCGATTCTACTGTGAAAACAAACTTGCTCTGATTATCAAGAGCGATACGGATAAAGTCGCCAATATGAATCTGCCCGGTCGCCACTAGGTTAGAAAGAGGGAATACTATAGCGCGTTCAATGACCCGCTTCAAATGCCTAGCCCCGTACTTGGAGTCGATACCTTCACGCAGGAGGTATTGCTTAACACCATCACTACAACCAAAAATAAATTGATTGCCTCCAATGGCTTGTAAGATGCGCTGCTGCACAGCCTCAAGTTCAAGTTCGAGGATTTGCTCAAGGTGCCCCTGACGCAGCGTTTTGAAGACTACAGCCTTGTCGATACGATTTATGAACTCGGGAGAGAATTTTCTCTTAGCTGCATCTATCGCCGTGCGTTGAATCTTATTATCAAAATCTCCATCCACATGGCCGGAGAGTTTTGAGTTGAAGCCTATGCCTCCCTCAACAAGGGAACTCATCTCCGAAGCTCCGACATTGGAAGTTAACACAATGAGGCAGCAACTCAAATCAACACGACTATTATTGCCCAACGTGAGCGTTCCCTTGTCGAGAATTCCAAGAAGAAGCTGCCATAGAGCATCTGATGCTTTTTCAATTTCATCGAAGAGGATAAGGGTAAGCTTAAGGCTATCGGTATGGTATTGGTTGATGGCCTCTTGATTGAGTATAGGGTGGGTTTCAAGGTGTCCGAGATAGCCCGGAGGGGAGCCTATAATCTTTGAAATTTCCTGTGAATGTTGAAACTCAGCACAGTCAATTTTAATGAGAGCCCGGTTGTTTCCAAAGAGAACTTCAGCGAGAGCTTCCATGACATGGGTCTTACCTGTACCAGTCGGACCAAGAAAAAGTAAGTTACCTACAGGACGAGAGGGAGGGTTAAGGCCGACTGAGAACATTTGATAGATGTCAACGACGGCAGCTACTGCATCTTCCTGACCAATGACTTTATGACGAAGAATTCGTTCGAAGTCTTCAATGATTGTGTTTTTGAGATTTGGGTCTAGTTTCCGGCCTACTCCTGTTGTCATTCCTAAGCCCTCTTATCAAGAGCCGAATAGTCCATTTTGGGAATACAAGGGTACTAAAGTTTACTGGTAGGTCAGTTTGGCAATGGCACGTTTCAGATTCTCCTTCGCCTGAAAGTCGAATCTATTCGCGAATGTTTCAGTGACATACAGCTTATCCCGTTTCAAAAGCTGTGTGAGAATGGCAGCACGACCCTTACGCCAAACTTCCGGTTCAACCCAGTGATACTCCTTGCGGATGTTGGCCGTATTGGCATCGAATTGCTCCGGCGTGGCTCCCAGTTCAGCTAAGTCAATATCGTTGACGACGCTCAAAGGCTCCGCTGAAGGGTCAGTAGCAAGTATGAGTTGCACAATGCGGTCAACCTCATCCATGGTGAACCCCAGTGCGGAGGCGTCCTTCATGAAGACGGCAGCACTTTGAGACTCGTTATCCGACCGCGTGGTTTCATACACTGCGTCATGATACATCCATGCGAATAGCTCAAGCATTGGTGGTAGATTGTGAAATAGCTGAGTGTAGGTCTGTATCCCTTTGGTTATGTGCTCCAAGGTATGGTAGTGTCTTGACGGCTCATTGTATCGTGCGACGAGATTGTTGAAGATTCTCTCGGCGGCAATCTTATCCTTCGTTGGTGCTATCAACATGAACACCAATTTCAACCAGCTTAAACTTAGTTCATCACTCACTGTACTCTCCTGTGCTGGTTGGGGCTTCGGTCTTGGTGGCACGACGTTCCTTTCGCATCTTACGAACTTCCTCAGCCCATGTTATTACATCGTTATAATGGTCGTATGTGCCGCTGCCATCGTAGCATCCGAGTTCGAATATTCCCGGACGTAAAGCGAAGAACCATCGACCCACAACACGCGGTTAGTCGATGGCTCAGGTCTCCTGCGAGGCTTTCTCGCGTGACCGCAACTGGGGCACTTACTCATGTCTTTATAATACCCGGTTTTTGGCAAGCCCTACGACCCTCCTCTGGTGATGCCGCTCATAGCACATCCAAAACCTCCGACTTCTCCTCGGAAAACACGGTGATAAGACGTACTTGTTCAAGGGTGACACCTTTCCAAGTAAGGTATGCCTTAGCACGCTGGACAACAAAATAAGTCGCTTCCTCGGTCAGGGGTTCAGTGAAGAAGATGCCAACAGAGTAGTAAGCCGGGTACCAGTGGATATCCTCGTTGTCGATGTCCCGCATCCTCTGCTCTTCACGTTCAAGTGTCTCAGGTGTCCAACCACCTATTCCCTTTTTGAGGGACTCCCGGTAGCTCTTCAAGCAAGGCTCAAAGTATTCTCGCTTATTCTGACGCCAGACCTCAAGCTGCTCCGGGGTCGGCGGTTCATCAAACGATTGGCGATAGTGAATACCTCCGCCGTCGTTTACCCAACCCGGCGTTATTTGAATGTCACAAGGACGAGCACACCCATCTTTGGAGACGTGGAGAATCTTCCCCCAAATCTCATCCAGAATGACCTTGCTTACCCCGTCCGTTTCCGCGATGAACTGAGCGGCCTGTTCATCACCCACCTCACAGTCACCGATAACACCCGTGGCGTATGCAGTGGTCTCACGTTCAAAGTTGCCAGCATAGTGGTCGGTATCCAGACACAAGATGCACTTGGTAATTTTCATTATGGCTCCCTTATATCTTTACAGTCGGGTCGGTGGTGTAGTCTTTATCTCCGCTATGATAAACGGCGTTCACGACTAGGTAAATCCCAAATATAATAAGCAAGGCAAGAAAGAGGTACAGTAGTTTTTTCATGGTTATAGTTTAACCACGGGCAACCCGCTCCCGATTATGCACGGCAGGCCGGTCCTCATGCGGTGGCCGCTGGGCTCGGGTGCGTTGATCGGGCGGAAGTGGGTCCAGCCTGCATTCAAGTAGTCTTTGTAATCCCACCGTTCGTGAGTCTTCGACACAGTTGCTACCACCTTCCATGAATTGCCCTCATAGGTCGATACCCCGTATATCTCATCCTCTGCATCCCACTTCGGCAGATTCTCCGGCGTTATTTCCTGCCAGTCCGACGCGCGGGTGTTCCATGCGGCGATGATCCGTTCGTCATCGTCCCGAAAGAGCGATTCAACCCGCACAGGGCATTGCAGATTATGCGTGTGATACACGTTACCGCCTTCGCCTGCAACTTCGGATGTGTGCCACTTCACTTCCCCCAAGCATAGGGGGCACGGCCTCAGTTCACTCGGCACTCTGCACCCCCTTGGTTGCTGCGCGGGATACGAGATACTTTTTAGCTATGTTGAAAGCACAAGTTCCTTCCCCGGTGCAATCTCCTTCGCAATCAGAAAATGCTATGCAGGACACCAAATGCGCCCGCAGTTGCTCCAGATCGGCGGACTGGGCGGCGTACTTGACAGCAAATTCTCTACTCATGCAGGCCGCGCAAGGCTGCTCATGACCGTCGATTAAATCTACCTCGCCGGTCCCGTGGCAGTCTTCGCATTTATCCCCCGCTCCCTGCGGCTTAGTCGCTTCGTTTGCCATTGGCTCCCTCCTGCTTCGTGTTGGTGCTACGGGTTAAGGTGCGCCAGAGTGATTTTGCACAGGTCACAGCGAGAGTTATCATCACAGCAACACACACAGCAACACGCTCCGTCAACATGCTTCTTCAGCAGCGCATCCGCCGTCGCCAGCTTCTGCTCAAGAGTGGCCATCGCTGCGCCGGGTGCATCGTTGCTGACTATATCGGCTAATCCGCTGTCGTATTCTTCAAGCGTCTGGTAATTCAGCCTCGCGTCCTCGTTGGCGCTCTTGAGGGTTAGAACCTCCGCCTTGAGGGTGTCGCGCTCGGCTTGCAGGGCAGCGATTTTCTCTTGAATGCGGTCGTAGCCTTCCAACCGCTGGACCCGCATACTGTTCTCTGAATCAGCAACCAAGCCCGCAAACTCCTTGTCGTCGATCAGTTGCTCTTCGTGCAGATAGTGGCGGCTGTAGCGAACTAGGTCCGTAAGCCTCTGGTTCTCCGCCTGCGCCTGTGCGAGTGCCTGCTCGGCCTTGGAGACGCGCTCAATCAGCGTAGCAGTCATTCTCTTGAACGTATTCAACGGCCCAAGCTCGGACTCATTGCCTAGTTTCAGCGCCCATTGATGCAGATGATCCAGCAGGTCTTCCACTATCTCGCCCGCGCCCTTTGCTGTGTCGGTCATTTTGTGCCTCCATCCTGTTCGCGCCAGCCCTTGAGCAGCACGGCGAGGTCGCGTTGCAGGCGGGCTAGGGTGCGTTCTAAGACCGTCGCCGTAGCCTCAAAGTCGCGCATTCTCTCGCCTTTAATAGCAATTCCAAGAGCTTTGATCTCTTCCCGCAGTTCCGCAATCTCGCGTTCGCGCTGGCGTGTGGGCTCTGCGGCGGCTGAGAACACGGCTTCCTTCGTCGGACCATGCTCCATAAAGATCGTGCTGCCTGCGGTTGGGTGAGGGCGCAGGATTACCTGAACTCCACAGCCACCTTTTTAATATGCAGAACCGCCCCATGCTCCTCTACGGCACCGCGCATCGCCATACGAGCCTCGCGTCTGCTGAAATAGAAATGACCTTGTCCTCGGTCATCGCACGCTATAGCTCCGTCTTTGTAGCAGATAGCCCACCACTCATCGAGTCGCCTAATCATCCCCATCTACTTCCTCCTCTGTGTGGGCGGTGGTTGAACCTTACAGGCTGGCTCATCCAATGCTCATCGGTTTGCACATGTCCCTTCCTCACCCACTTAGCCATAAGCCGGGGGAACTCCCTCAGAGTAAATCCTCGTGTGGGACGGAAGACTAGTCCTTCTTGCCGCTCAGGTACAAGACCGCTGGCGATGCTATCTATCAGCCCTTCCTCCCACACACCCCGGTATAGAACCGGCACGGTGGGCAGGTCCAGTAGACCGGCATAGGTCTCGGTGTCATCCCATGACAGGCAGTTCTGCCCATGCCAGATGTTGAACACATAGAAGTAGGAGGCGAGGTCATGGTACTCGATGGAATGAACCGCTGTGACATTTTCGCCGCAGACTCTGAAATTTTCAGGGATGTCGTGGGCAACCCGAGACCAGATTGCTTTTATGAAAGTGCGAGATGGATGAGTGCTAAATTCCAACGACCGGGCGTGCATATAATCCCGTGCCATGGTGGTATTCTCTCCATCAAGCTTCTCGGTAACGATGACTTCCAACCCGTCCCATTGGTCGGTGGTCGTGTGCATCCGGTCGTCATTTTGTAGACCGGGGGACGAAGGCCAATGAAAAGTTTTAGGGTACTTCACCTTGTCGGTGAATAGGTAGAGTTTGTTCCGCAGAGCCTTCTGCACTCCGGGCTCCAGAAACAATTCTCCCTGAAGTCGTTGACCGTTAGGCAAGATTCCGTTACCCCACTTATCGTACACACCATCTGCTTCAAAGTGTGGAGGGAGGCAAGGAACTGCGATTCCTGCTCGTTCACGAAGCGTTGCACAATCAATAGTGGTTGCTTCCGCCGCTTCGTGGCAGTCTGAACAAAGTGAGATTCCATTTGAAATTCTATACCCTCCATCTTCAAAAAGGCGTCTTTCCATAATGTGGTGAACATCGAGCCGAACACCAGACGAGCCGCAATGGGCACAAGTATTGTGGTCTCTGGCAAGAACCAGTCCCCTGAATTCGTCGCGAGTTAGGAGCGGTTCTTCCATATCAATCCACAGAGTTCTATGAACTCCGCCTCATCCATACTACGTTTCATCAAATTGACCCGCGTCTGCACCCATTGAACATTGCCCTCAATGTAAGGTTTAGCGGAGTCAATTCGGTCAAGTGAAGCTGTGCATTTTCGGTTCCACGAATTTCCAAAACTTATCGGCTCTCCCGTCAACGCGCATTTACGACCTTGTTTTTCAAACAACTCCCAAGCGTATTCAATGCTGATGTCGAACGCCAATCCTCGCTTTTCTGCACCTATTCGCCACTGATCCCACCTACATCCGTAAATCTCCCCGCATCCCGTCCACCCTGCTTTCTTCCCGTTTTCTTGACGTACGACTCCACGATAGGAGCATCCGATAACTCCGCAAGATTTACGGTCGCCGTTGACTAGCTTGGGTGCCGTCTCCGTAGAAATACGACCACAGTCGCACTTTATGGTCAGCACCCATTGATGTAACCGGCTGTTGTACTCCGTTCCAACAACAGTGAGGTAAGCATATTTTTTGCCCACCTGTCGGGTTAATGACGGCTTCGCCACCTTAAATTTGGGGCGTGTCTTCGCGTTCAAACCTAGTTGTTTTACGATTCGACTCAGGGTTCGTTGGCTCACATTAAGCTCTGTGCCAATCTCGTTAAGTAGAGCCCCTGAATTAAAAAGCTGCAAAAACTGCCCTGTATCCACACATCCACATTTTGTTTTCATGTAGATGGGTTTGGTAGTTTGTTTTCTTGAGATGGGTATATTGTTAAACTACCCACCCAAAGGAAACAATCAACATACTCCTAGTATACCCGGAGTGCCCTACTTTTGGCTAGTATTTATTTAGAATCCCCACACGTCCGCTTGGACTCCTCCGCTTGGATGATGGCGTTGTAATCGCACCCGGCTCCATTGAGAGGGTCTACCGTGATGGGGTACTTCTCCTGCTCCCAAAGGTAATACCCTCCATCAGGAAACAGTCTGCGTTCCATGATGTGATGAGCGTCAACTCCCGGCTTGCGACAATTCACACACGTGTGCCTGTCTCTAGCGAATACGCCCTCGCGGAACTCGTCTCGGGTTAGAAGTTGGTCGCTCATCACATCACTCGTTAGTTTTCGTACAGTTCCATTTGAATGCCCAAGGTCATGAGGAAATCTTCAGGAACAAAGGCTGACCTGTGGTTTGTCATTACCCATGACCGGATACGGGGTGTCAATTCCGACCGGCTCCTGAGTATTGTCAGAGCTTCCATTTCTGTTACGTTGAGTTCCTTAAGGAAAACATCCCACCGAGCCGGTATCGCTGGTTCGATAGAACACCCGCTGCCACTTTGGTATGACCCAAATGCTTTGTTGCTACGAGGCATGTCCTTCCCCCTGCGAGGAAGTATAGACGGTCTTAGTTGGTTTTTGCAAATTCTTTTTAGATGTGGCAATCAACGATGGTAATGAGCGTGTTATCTGGGAGGCCATCGAACAGGTCTGAGAACTCGCGGTGCCATACGGCTTCATCCTTTTCATCTGAAACACAAGCAAACCAACCCATACGTCCCCTCTGATACCACTTGCCATCTTTTACCAGTGCAAAGGTAGTAATTGCTTTCCGCCGTGCCCTTTCAATGTATTCCGAACGGGTGCAGGTGATGTCGCACCGTGCTGGTTGCGGCCTCCGATACGGTGCCTACGGAGCGCCGTCAATCAACGCCGTTCTCGGCTCCTGAGAGGTGACAGAGGTTGTCTTTTGCTGACTCGTACCATCCGTCGGGGCAAGTAACCTTGTACCTAATAGCAGGTATAAGATCATTTTGGGACCATCCACCTTCGAGTATCGTGATTGGCTGAATTGGTTTGTCAATGGCTTCACCCCCTCCCCTGCGAAGAATCGCTGAATCTTACGCTTCAGGCGTATCTTTGACTACATCGGCAAACAGGTCGTAATCTTTGGCCGTTCATAGTTGGGGTCTAACCTTTGAAGTCCGGGGGTTCCATGAAGCCCTATCCGACCGCTCTTTAAGTAATCTTGAAGGAATTCTAAAAAGGGTTTCTTGGAGTCATCGTCATCCCTCTTCCACGTTTCACGTGCTTCCTCATCTATACTTTGAACATACTCGTTGTCAACGCCGGTACATTCAAATTCATGGTAGGGAGCAAGCTGTTTTTCCGGTTCTTCGCCGATTACGGTTACAGCAAAATGAGACATATATTGTCCTTTCTGTTTTTACCTCTTTTTGAGGTCTATAGTAGCCTCGTTCACATTGATGTCGGCTACAACTTCCCAGTTGCCGTTGAAAACCGCATCGGGTACTATCTTGCCCTCCATCAAGTACGTGGAGTAGTGCGAGTAGTCCTCGCGTCGGGCGATGGTGCGGGTACCGTATACCCGATGTTGCACGATGAGAAAATTGGTCTTCATTCCTCCCCCTCAGCCCATCTTTGCTCTTGGCAAGTTGTGATGTCAGCTTGCAACGAAAAGAACTCCTCTCGTTGCCGCTTCGTGATTTCTCCCTCTTGATGTCCTTGAAACATAAGACCGCTGAAGATATTTCTCCGCAGCCAGAATGCAAGGTCACAAACCCGAGCTATGTCGCGAAGCCAGTCGGTTACAACCAACCCTGACGGCCCCGACGACAGGCTGGGATACAAGTCGCTTTCAAACTTCCATTCAGGTAGGGGTTTAGCAGTTTTCAACGCCCAATCCCATACCTTCTCGTGGAAGAAAATGCAGGGCCAGAAACGGTCCCGCCTATCGAGTTCCTCAAGCCACCCATAGTCGTTGTAAGTGCCTCGGTGGAGCGCCTTGAACATCCGCCATTGGTGGTCAGAGCCTTTGGTACCCATGGGAGACAGTGGGGAGAACTTCAGGTAGATACCCAGTTGAGGTTCATCCAATTCCAACATGACGCACCGTTCACCGTTATAAATTGGAGTATTTGTTAATGCACAAGTTTCTTCCCAGCAGCCCATTACTTTTCTCCACCGCTCAAAACGTGACTAACACAATCGAACACCTTATCCTTGCCGTAGCGTGGGTAGTTGTCCCACACGTCACTGACTGAGGTGCCTCTCATTCCAACACCGAGGCACCGCTTGGTGATCTTGTGCCGTTCCTTGACACTCTTGAAGAACTCACTCATCGTGCCCCAGTGATTCACACAGCCAACCCATTTGGGCCATGTTTCAAGGATGCGATTCATCTCCACACAGGCTGCGCTCATACGGGCGAAGTGCTCCGGCCTGACCACAGCATAGTCGAACGTGAAGGCATGACACAGGCGAACATCCACCGGCACCCGTTGATCTTCAGCCAAATCCCAAAGAGCACGATCTGCACCGAACCAAGAGTCTTTGTTCAGGTATTGTTGGCTGAGCCAATCCCACACAGGAACACAGGAGCCATAGCTATTACGGAACGTTGCAAGCTCCACCCTCTTGGTCTTGAAGACTTTATACAGGGATGTGTAACTCATCTCATCACTTTCCTTTCACTACAAGTTCAGCATGGTTTTTCCAAAGGCGAACAATCTCCGTTGCGGACTCATCGGCCATAAACAAGCCGAGAGGTTGATTTTTGACAACACAATCGGCTAACAGTTTTAGGGCCTCGTCAGCAACACGCAGTTCTACCTGAGCATCAACGAGCTTATCTATGAGCCACTCCACGGTATGCACGATGTGCTTTCCCATAGACTCATCAAACACACAGCCGGGAATCTTCTCAGCGACCAGTTCCGCCTTGAGACAATCGCGGAGCCGCGCAAGTTTAGTCTGCGGCTCCGACCATGCTGCACAACCGTTAGTGGGTAGGTCGAGATTCTCACTCATCTATTTTCTTCTTCATAGGCTTTGCGGTAGCCAAGAGAGCCGCCAGTTGGGGAAGGCGAGTGTGAACCTTCTTTGGGTTGCTGTCAATGGTGCCGTCAGGGAGGAGCCGCTGAAGTGCCTTCAAAGCGGCGATAACACGCCACGTCGGACCGTTAGATTCGTACTCATCCACGAATACCAGCCTTGTTGAGTCTCGGTACTGGCCTTTTTTTTGTTGCTTCCTTTGCTTTCGCCATTCTTTCCTCACAATCTATTTAGTTGCATACTCCGCGTAGAAGATTGAGTTGTATTCTTTGAGCACCAGCTTCGAGTGAGGGAGCCCGTTGGGGTATGCTCCCACATGCTCGTAGGCATAGTGCGTGATGCTGGCGTTCTTCACGTCGTTCTCTTTATCGACTTGAAGGTAATCGTCTTCGCCCCACTTCTCCAGCGTTGCACGGAAGCTGAGAACGACTACGCTATGACATATCACCATGACATTCAAGCCTCGGCAGTCCCGTACGACCGTGTCAAGAAACGAGCGGATGCGAAGTTTAACGTCAGGGCGAGACTCGCCACCCGGTGCCCGGTACCAATACTTACCTTCCTTAGCCTTACGGGCAATCTCCTCCGGGTACTTGGCCTTGATACCGGCGTGTTCGAGACCATCCAACAAGCCGAACTCAATCTCGCGGATACGCTCATCCACAATGACATGCTCCGGCGTATAACCAAGACCCTCAATGAATTTATTTGCGGTCTGGCGGGTACGCAGGTAGGGGGAGACGTAGAGAACGTCAATCGGTTTGCCGAGACGTGTTTCATCTTCCAACAAGCCGCAGGAGCAAAAGCTCCCCCCCATATCCAACTCGCAGCCAAAGTCATGCTTGACTTGGCTTGTCCTCAAGGGGAATCTCTTGCGTAACTCCACCCCCGCGCTGAGAGCTTGCATTTCGCCTAGCGGCGTCAGGGGCGTGTCTTGGTCACGGATGCCTGAAGAGAAGTCGGCGTACCCGCCAGCAGCCTTTGCAACCTCACGGTCAACGTTCCTCTTCGATTGCCCGTGACGCATAACGATGAAGTGGTTAGGCCATTTCTGTTCAATGTTGTTTCTCATGCTGTGCCTCCAGCCTTTTTCTTAAGGTGTCCCACTCTTCGATTCGAGCCACACGTTGCCCACTTTCGCTGTCGGCGACTAATGCCGCATACTCTTCATCGGTGATGACCCCCGCTTCATACAGGGGGAAACGCATGTACCGCACAAGGTCGAGTAGCCGCTCGTTGGTGAACTCACTCATGGCTTCAATTCTACTTGGATGGCTACGCCGTCCTTGACTTTGAACAGTAACCGCTTTTTCTCCCCGAGGAGCAAACCCATTAACTGCTTTCGAGTCAGGCTGACCCGAATGGTTGTATCGACTACGGTAGACTCGGGTAACTCTTCATCAAATGGGTCGAGTCGATTCCATAGCCGGTCGAAACCGGCCAAAAACTCATCGAACTTGTCCAACGCTTTGTCGATTTTCTGTCTCACTCGACCTCCTTACATCAGGGAGAAAATACTTACGACGAATCCGAAAGCCCCGACAATGAATAAGCCGCCCGGTCGCTTTACGCTCCCATGCGTATACCAATAGTCCGGTGCTGACCAATAGTCCGAAGGCTGCATACTTCATCCTACCATACATGTGACTGTTCATATCCTTTGCTCAGTAATCGGGGTCAGGGTACGCAAATTCATTACCAAACCTTTTCTTTAACTCAGCCTGTTTGTTCACCAGCCACTGCGACCAATTGCGAGAGCCGGGGTACTGAGCAAAGGATACAAAGAGACAATTGGGGTTGCCTCCACTCATACTTGGCACAACTTCGGTAACCTGAGCCAACCCGCCGACAACATCATCTTCGCCGTGGTCGATGTACATGGAGGTTTCCACGTAGATGTAGTCGCCTATCTCTGGCATCCACGGCTTACCCGAGGCAATACGTTCGTAAAGCCTTGCAAGTTTATCCAAATCGAGGACGTTTTCATCCTTCCGGCATTCGGTCTTAGTGTCGAATACCCTACCCGTCCGTGCGCTCTTCCATCCGGTTACTTTGGTTGGCATGTCAACACTCCTCTACTCCATACTGAAGTTGTCGGTGCGTTTGATGATTTGGATACCCCTCCAAATGAAGGTCGCGAACGGGGTAGCCACACACAGCCAATTCCGGAAATACAATGGCGACAGCCCCATGAGCCGTGGCTTCGATGGCTTGGTTCTTAATCATCTCCACGTTATCGTAGAAGTCTCCGACCGTGTTGTTGATTTGTCCAATTGCGATTTTCATGATTCCTCTTAAGCATCTGGCTGTTTGGTATCGAAGTTAGATTCTCCGGGGAGCAGTGGCCTGAGCATAAGCCCTTGCAATTCAAACATCATGACGGTTGTGCCGAAGAGCAGGAAGGCCGCTTCTTCATCCGGGTCTTCACGGATTTCTTCCATGGCTGCGAGGAACTCAGCCACAGCGGTAGCAACTTCGCCCCGATTATCACCGAACTGAACAGCGGTGCCCATGCCTTTGTTTTTCTGGATGAGATTCGCCTGAGCCGCCGCAATGTCAAGGGGTTGCTCAATCCGTTCGACAGTGACCTCCACTTGGTCGCCCCAGTTTTTGCGGTCACTGCAAGTCTTTAACGTCAGACCATAGGGTTTGAGTAGACGCCGAAGCTTAGGAATCATGGTGTAGTCAAGAAGACCAAATGCGGCCTCCGGGTTACGAACTTTCTTTGCCATTAGTCCACCTTTTTCCAATCCCACGTTGCGGACTTCATGATGTCCGCCCACGTGTTGTAAACGTAGAGTGTTGCAGTTCGTTGTTCTTCCGAGGAGAAGTTCTTGTCCACGAAAGCATGACACGCGGCCTGTAAGTAACCCACCGTGAGCCGGTTCTGGATGCTGTCGAACAGCATCTGCCGCATCTCAGCGTCGGAGAAGTTGTCGCACTCGGAGGGCGGCAGTTCTAGTTGCATGGTGATTTCAATTTTCATATTGTCCTGATAATCTTCACACCCCGCACGATGAGCAATACAGCAATCAGCAGGAGAGCAGCGAAAAGAAGGTGGCCTCCACCGAATGTGTTAGCGATGGCAAGGTTGAGCCACGCGATAAACAAAAAGACAGAGGCGATGAAGAACGTCAACACCGCGATAACCCCCTTGAACAAAGGTGTCATGCTCTCAGTCCTTTCGGGTTGGCCGGAGTGAAGGTGAAATTGGCTTAAACATGGGATAGTTCGCTTTTTACCCAATTTTTGTTGATGTAAGGGACAAGTTGGGTTAACTTACAGTCCGCAGCGCGTTTATCGGTGCGTACACGAACAAGTACCGGCTGAACGATGTGAAGTTCTTTCGTAGCATAAAGGAAACGAACCTCCAAAACAGTGCCGGGTGCGACCCGGTATTTATTGCGGAGCGAGAGGCCGGAGATGCGGTGCATTCTACCGTTTGAGTCCCACATGCCAATCTCAACGCTGTCTTTTCCCTCTGGACTAGGGCCTATAACCACAGCTTCTGCCGACTTCAAAAATTTCAGCTTCCAGTGAGCCCCCGCCATGCCTTGGGTATATTTTACGGTCATGTTCTTGGAGACGATGCCCTCGCCACGCGATGCCAGCACTGCGTCCCACAGGAGCCGCTTCTCTTCCGCCGTCCGTGCGGTCGGGACTACACTGATTTGACTTGAGATATTGTCGAATTCAGCGTGGTACCGAGCTTCGCGATACTCATATGCGTCGTTGTTGATAGCTTCATCCCCGAGCACCAGAGCGTCAAAGATATAGAAGGTTCCGCCGACCAATTCACCGTCGATTACAAACATGCTGAGCCGGTGTGATAGAAGGGCAGTCTTGATGCGGGGGTGGAGAGCCTTGCTGGAGGGATCGCCTTCACGATTGAACATGCGGAGTTGCCCATCCTGCTTGCAGATAATCAGCCGATGGCCGTTATGCTTCTCTTGAAAGCCATAGGTCGCCGACAACAACATACGCTGGAAGTGGAGTTCATTCGTCTCGGTTAGTAACTCGGCCTTAATCACTTTGCCGCCTCCACTTTCTCCCAAGCAAGGGCAATCACCTGTGCATCCTGATAGGAGCCGAAGGGGTCTTTCACCCACTCCCGTTCACCATACTTTGCGTTTGTCCATGCGATGACATCGACCAAAACTTTCTCCCGACCAGCCTTACCACCCCACACCGTGAATGTTTTACATCCATAATCCAAAAAATGGGCAGTGGGGTCGGACTGGTACCCGATGTGGGAGACGCGGAAGTGAGCCGACCGACCGCCTCGGCCTGTACTGGCTGGGGTGAAGCTTATGAATAGCTTGTCTTTGGTGAGGTCAGCGAGGTTGTGGCCGTTGTGGATATTCAGCGCATTCAACTGCGCCTTAGTGGGGAACTTCGTCTTGGCCTTCTTGCCCATACCCACAGTATACCGAACCGGAGTTGGTTTTAGTTAGTTTTTTCAGAAAAATTTTATGCTACTCTTTTACCTTTGCTCCAGACCAATACTGGCTTGCTTGGTGCTGGAGCGAGTTCGTTGAGCCGTTGTTTTGCCCATTGGAGGCACTCATCGGTATCACGGGTGTTATTCAGATAAAGGTTCAGGTGTCGAATCGTAGCTTCTTTGTATCCGGGGGATGAGTTTTGACTATAAATAGTGGCAAGCTGGTAGGAGGCGTTAACGCTCCCCATCGAGACTGCTGCCTCATAGAAATCAATCGACCTGATGTCCCTCAACTCCTCCAGAGACCGACCGAGGTTGAACAAAGTGATGGGTGATTCCGGGTGCATCTGGAAGGCTTTCAAGAAACACTTGTGAGCCGCGAGATGATTACCCTGTTCGAAGAGTGTAGCCCCCTCGTCAACGAGCGACAGATAGACATTTTCTTCGAACAGGGTGCGGTTCATGCTTACCCAATCAACTGCTTCACGGTGCCGACCTTATCGGCCTCGGCGTCGATGGTTACGCTACCCTTTACAACATCCGTGGCCGCTTGAAATGCAGGGGATTGGATGACCATGCCGCCGAATGAGCCCCAATACTTGCGACCGGGCAACAGGGGCTCCCATGCGCCATCAAACTGACAGTTTGCCGGTGCCTCGGTGAAGAGGGGAGCGACAACGCCGTCCGCCCAGCCAGCAAGGCCGCAGCCGACACGAGTCACTTGGAAGGTCAGTTGGGGGTTCATCTTCGCGAAGAGAATGAAGGTATAGATGTAGTAACGGAGCATGTCCGGGGTGATGGTGGAGTCAGGCTCATTGGTAGGCTTGGCACAGGTGGGGATGGCGAAGCTCTTTCCTTGCAGACCGAAGCCCTGTCCGTACCGGGCTCCATGTGACATTGCAGCCTTTGCTGCTCCACCGCCATGGCGACCGAGTTCGTTGCTGCCAAACACAAAAATCATATCATCGAGGTCGATGTCAGGGGTTCCAATAGCGGGTGTGGTGCTCATGCGGTTGTCCTTTCAAGACGTGTTTCGCTGCTGTTTCCAGTATACCGATCCTATACCGGGTTTGGCTAGTAATCTGGAAAATTATTTGACTTGAAGCTCTTTTCTTTTGTCGCGGTTGAACCCAATGTGACTGGCGGATATGAAGGGCGGTGTGGCTGGGATGACACCAAATGCGCTACCACAACCCCCACATTCAATCGTTCGAGAACCGTTGCTTGTCCGGGAGGTTGAACCACAGTCTGGGCAGATACCCTTGTTTAACAACTCTACGTCGGTCTCTGGCATCCAGATGGACGCCGGAATCGGGTCAGGTTTAGAGAAAAAGCGTTTGAGGAAGTTCATACCTCATTATACTACAGCTTCAACCTTTCCAGCACCTTCAGCACATGGATAGCGGCACCCAGCATGGCGTTTTCAATTGTCAGGTATTCACTCACACCGGGAGCGATGAACGTCTTCTCGGTGTACTCTCTTGCGAGTTTCTTGACTTCCAAAATGGTTTCAGTTGCAAGGGTGCTTGGCATTGTTAGTCCTTAGTCCCAGTAGGGCTTGCCGTACCGAAGCCGCTGGGGTTTTGGTGAGTTTTTAAGAAGATTTTTACAGCCTCTTCGGCGGACATCCCGCTGTTCAGGTTGCGACCCTGATACCGGAGGCTCCAATGGTCGGACAAGGGAGAACGTAGAGCGGACGCACACCGGAGTTCAATCCCACTCTCCGAGTACCATACACCTTCACGGAAGGTGAACTTGATTCCGCCCCATGTCCGCTTAGGAATCACAGTTTCCTTCCTGAAGCGAGAGCCCGGTACCTTAGCTTCTCGCTGTAGTTCATTGAAGTTGACTAGCATTAGCGTAACTCTCCTCTCTCGTACATGCCGAGTGTCTTCTCGATTTCGAGAGTCATGCGGGTATAAAACTTAAGGTAACCATTGGTTGTCTTGTACTCAGCCTTCTTCAACAGGTTAGCTTTGAGCGTCCACATCGCATGAGGGAGGTACGTGCTGATGTTGTCCTGATGCATCTTGCAGACTGCGAGGAAGCGACGACGAGCAAGCTCGTAGATGGGTTGCAGCTTACTCCGCTCCGCCTGTTGACGAACCTGAGTCTTCTCGCGCTCATCAGCGGCGAGAGCCTCCATAAGGCCAAGACGGGCACCTTCGAGCTTGTTGAACAGGGTTTCGTTGTAGGCAGCGAAGTGCTTGATGCACTCCACGCCAACCGGGGCAACCTCACCGTTCGGACCCCAAATCAAGAGCATGTAGCGAACCGGGTGGTCACATGTACATTTGCCCTTGCCATACTCGCCGAGGTCGATGACTTCACCCCGAAACTCATATTTCGAGGGGTCGCCGAGGCGGGTAATGAACTTCCCTACGATTTCCTTGAAGTTCTCCAGACCTTCAATGCGCTTTTCAATCGTCGTGGTCATTCTTCTCTCCCACCACTAGTATACCGAGATGGCGGGGGTTTTGGCTAGTTTTGGGAAAAAAATTTTACCTGTTTAAGTCCACGTTAGTCGCTACCTCCACCATCCCCGCCAGAATCACTACTTGAACCATCAGAGGAAGTTCCTTCCGATGAAGTGGATGAGGGCTCCGACGTAGGTGACAATTACTTTCTCCATGGTTCGTCCTCCAGACGAAGCTGCGGGGCTTGTGTAGCCTCGGTCTGAGCGTCCTGCTGGGCCTTCTTCAGGCAAGCCAGCATCCAATCGGGCAGCGTATTGAAGTCGAGATGCCACAAGCCATATTGGCTCACTTGCTGTGGCTCCCAATCCCCATCAAGGAACCCCTTTTTCCTCCGGCCAGCGTTAATCCTTTTAGCCAGAGAAGGGTTCATGATGAGTTCAGCCCTGACGCTTCCGTCCGGTCGCTTGAGGACGTACAGAATGTCCTTCTCTTCACTTTCCTGTTGCTTCTGCTTCTTCGTACTCATGTTTACAGTATACACGGACGGAGACGTTTTCCAGTAGATTTTTTTGATAGGTTGTAGGCGGCAACTATGGTATTGGTGAGAGAACGTGGGGCGGCAAATCTCTGCCCACAGTTTTCACACTTCAAAAGTGTGTAACCGGAGCAGGAAACGAAGTATGCAATGCCATTACATCCGGGACAATTGGGGGTGTTAGCCTCCAACTTCTCAATCAGCTTGCGGTCAAACATCGCGGTTTACCTCTTCAATGAAGATGCACGAGCACGTTCCAGAAAAGCAGGAGCCCCAGTCCCATTGGTCTTCGGGGTGGGCTTCTTGTCAACCCTTTCAACAAAGGTTAGTTCACAGATGTGTTCGGGTGAAGGCACACCGTCTTGAGTTCGTGTCTTCCCTTGAATGTAAACACGAGCATCATAATTGTCCAAGATGATGATAGAGACTGCGATGCCAGTGTAGTCGGTGATTGTATCCTTCACCTCTTTGCCTAAAATATCAGGCCGCTTGGTTAGGGGCAGCGTTTCATACTTCTTCAGGGTTGCCATTTCAGTCCACCGGGGATCATAGGCGTTCCCCATAGGGTCAACACCCTTACGTTGCAGGAGAATGTTCTCACACCCAGTGAAGAATATCCGCACACCACGGATAACGCCTGTGATGCCACTGATACTGTCTGTGACAACCATCCCGAGCATGGGGGCCGTTTCTTTGGCTTTCAGTACATGCTTCTCAACTCGATTCATTGTGTTCCTTTCATAAGAATGGGAGTGCCGGTTAGCACTCCCATTCGTTATTGGTCACGATGTGTTAAGACTACTTCGCTGATGCGGTCTTCGCCCGGTCCTTGAGATTGCTCAAGATGGGCTCAAGTGCAGACCCCTTGAACAAGCGCCCAAGTACCAAGTCGGTGCTTGTCTGCTCCATGACGGCCAGCGGAGCAATCGCGACGGTGAGGCGGTTGAGAACCTCGTTGTCGCCCAAGGTCTGAATGGCCTGAATCAAGTTCGGGGTGACTGCGGCCAGCTTCTTCTCGAAGAGACCTACCCGTTCCTTCTCCATCGACAACTCAAACTCGGACAGCATCTTGGTGCGTTCGAACTCAGCATCTGCAACGGCGGTCTTCTGCGACTGTTCTGCCACTAGTGCTTCCAGCCGTGCCATCTGTGCTGCAACCTCGGCTTCGATTTCAACCATATCGGCTTCAGCCTCGGCCTTGGTGACTTCCTTCGCCAGTGCCTGCTTGTAGACGGTCACCTTGGTTTCCAGTTCTGCAATCTCCCGGTTAATCTCCGTCTTGCGACGGGTATTGATGAGAGTCTGCTCATCTGAAGCCAACGTGATTGCGCTCTCGACGGCCTTCACTTCCGCGTTGGTCAGCAAGTCCTTGATACGTGTCTCCACGATTTCAGGACGGCTGAGAACTTCAACGTCATACACATCCATGCCGTTCTCGGTGAAGAGACGGTGACGGGATTCATCACCTTCCTTCTTGCCCAGCACAACATCGCGGATGAGAGTCGCGGAGTTCTCCATGACATCCTTTACGCCATGCTTCTTGAGTGCAGCCTTCAGCAAGGAGCGCATGTGGTCGCACAGGTACTTGACGTAGTTCTCGACGGCGAACCACTTATCCTCGTGGGTACGCAGGAAGTTCAAGCGATACTGAACCTTCAGGTCAACGTTGACCATGTCCTTTGTTTCCACGCGAACAATGTCGCTCACAATGCTGTTGTCAATCCGCAGGTACACATCATGGCACAGGTCGTCGGTGGTCTTCGGCTTGCCGGTCGAAAGAGAGAACATCTCCAACGTCTCGTCATACTTCAACAAGATGGTGGCCGGTCCGACAACAACGCGGCGGTTACCGCTCTTGTCCACAACCTGCACCGCATACCCAGTCCAAATGCTGATGGAAGGTACGCCATCGTACTTGGAACCGAGGGTAATGGAGGGAGGAGGTGTGAAGTTCATCCCACGTGATACACGGTCCCCACCATAGCCAGAGGCTACAGGCTCCGAGAACGCCTTGCTCTTTGTCAAACCACGGTTGACGCTGCGACCAATGTCAGCCGCTGCCGCCAGTACGGTGTTTTCCGCGAGGTAGCTTGAAGAGATGTCATCGTTCAGAGCGCGGAGGGACTGGTTGAATGCCAGAGCATCAACACTCTTCGGGAACCAGAGGTTGACAGTCTTGTCGTCCAACACACGACGAACGATGGTCTCGTTGCGAGGGTCTGGTAGGAAGATTTGCGGACCTTCCACCAACTTAATCTTGCCTTCGCTCTTATCGAGCACGTAACGAGCTTCGCCGGTAGGAATCGTGATGCCGTAGTAGCGTTCCCGTTTGAAGTTGGTCTTTGGATCATCGTACCCGATGAGGACATGCTCCGCACGTGGGTAGTAGAACCGCTGTTCCTTGCCTGTGATGAACAACTCTTCACCAGCGAGAGCAAAGACGGCGAGGTTGCCAGTTTCGTCCTTCATCACACGATACTTCGACAGGTTGTGCTTGAACTCAGTGCCTTCCTCCGCACCTTCAGGCACTGCGATGGTATTCCCGGTGTTGTAGTCCGCCGTGACCTTGACGTAAACGCCCATCTGGTCATTCAACTCGATGGCCTTCAGCTTCCGGGCGCTTTCCTTTTCAACGAACCGCTCAGTCGCTTCAGGGAATACAACCTGCGGCCCCATTTCAAACCGCTTGTTGCCGTCTTCGTCCAACAGGATGCAGTATTCCAAACGCTCCAATGTGAGAGCTTCACGCACGTAGGAGGGGTTCTGTCCAGAGTCCTGCAACACTTCAAAGCCGGTCGGCGGAATGAAGAATGAAGACTCGGTGCCCTTGATGACAAGCTGCTGGCCGGGAGTGAACGCGCCATCCAACCCAGCGGCCTTGGACTTCAGGGACTTTGTAGCATTCTTGCTGGCTTCGTCGGCATTGTACACGCGAACCACGAGGTACTGGTTTGAGCGAAGGTGGTGACCCGGAATGACTTGAGCGAACTGCCCCGGCCACAATGGGAAGGTGATCGGCCCTGTGATATTGATCTTGCTGCCGATACGCAGGTCAGCGGGAGCGTTGCCGCCCTTGCCGGGTGCTTGCGGCTTGCCATCTTTGTCGAGGTTGGGGTTTTCGAGTACGAGGTACTCGCCTTCGCCTACGAACGGGTTCTGCTTCACAGCGGATTGTAGGGTGGTGCCCACATACATATCCGCATTCCGATCATAAGTTACTGGGCGTTCGTTTTGACTGACAGCACCGCTGTGTGGACCGGCATAGACCTGCACAATGCCCTTGGTTGTGTCCTGAATCAGCGCGTGCTGATTTTGAGCAAGCACAAGTTGCGTCTGGCCTTGAATATCCGCCATAAATTCACCCTTCTTTCAAGTACACGTTT